>OLQH01000112.1_pt1 | contig 95678 bp, 81 predicted proteins | sample 1672671 | NCBI WGS metagenome assembly OLQH01 (sample SAMEA3136712, study PRJEB25190) | human gut metagenome | reverse complement strand
CAATTTCGGTGAACTCTTTTAATCTTTTTTGTAACACATCATTGACAAACCTACAGTCATATGCTACATATGCGGCAGGAACCAGTTTGTAACATTTCAAAAAATATTCTATCTCTTTAAGAACTTGTAAATTCATATATTCCTTATAATCAGGAACTTTTCCGGTTTTTATAAAATCATATGCTTCATTAAGATATAATGTAGTTCGTCTTTTATTAACAAGACCGTTAAATTTTTTCTTTATCTCTAAATAAACCTTGCCGTTTTCCTCGGGAACTCCATAACCTCTCAGCCTCAGTTTCTCTTTATAAACTGGCTTGCTTAGAGACCTTCTTACAAGCAAGTCATCACTTGTATCATAATATATATTGCTGATAGTGTATCCCTTTCCAACCTCGCTGTATGGATCTAACTCCATATATTTTTTGAGTTCTTCAGAGACTCTGAAATATGTTTTTGAATTCATAAAAAACTTTTTTTCAAATCTGTTAAAGACTTCAATTGCCATATATCCACCTCCAATCACATCAACCTGTTTAAATTTGATGTGATTATAATAATCTTATTACCTTAAATCAACCTTAAAAAATCAATTATTTTTTAAAACTTTTTCAAAATTGAAATATTAAAAACTTCTTTCAATAATATATAATATTTTAAGATTAATTTAAGACTGTTCTGCTATTATTCTTTTATTGATAACAGACGTACGTTATGTTATTATAAAAATATAATTGTGAATTTATTTATTAAATTCCAAAACGAAGGGACTAAAATATCATGAGAATACTTGTTGTAGAAGACGAAATACATTTAGCCGAAGCCCTTGTTCAGCTTTTAAAAAAGCAGAACTATACTGTTGATAGTGTGTATGACGGTGAAGACGGACTTGACTATGCAATGAGCAATATATATGATGTTGTCGTTTTAGATTTAATGCTGCCCAAAATGGATGGACTGAGTATAATAAAGAATATGAGGAAGACCGGAAATGATACACCGGTGATTATGCTGACCGCAAAAGGTGAAGTTATGGACAAAGTTAAAGGGCTGGACAGCGGCGCCGACGACTATCTTGCAAAACCCTTTAACACCGATGAATTACTGGCTAGAATACGAGCCTTGGGAAGAAGAAAGGGCGAAGTTACAACTCCCACAGGGTTGACTTTTGGTGATATTGAGCTTGACACATCAGCTTTAACTTTAAGCTGCGCTTCCAAAGAAATAAACTTAACCCTTAAAGAGTCAGAATTATTAGAATATTTAATAACAAACAAATCAACCGTCCTTTCAAAAGATATGATAATTGAAAAACTTTGGGGATTTGACTCTGAGGCTGAAGCCAATCACGTAGAAGTTTATATATCATTTCTTAGAAAAAAGTTAAAATATTTAGGGTCAAAAACTTCAATAGTTACAGTTAGAGGCGTTGGGTACTCATTGAAAGAGGAATAATATTATGTTTAAAAAACTTAGAAATAAATTTTTAACGCTTAATATGATTATGATTTCCATATTACTTGTCAGCGCGTTCTGCGTTGTTTTTATGATGACTTACAACAACATCAACACTGCCGTAAACATACAATTGGACAGAGGTATTTCTAATATTCAGCCCAAAGGCCAAAGATTTTTTAATCCATTTCAATCAGACCCAAACATGAACAGAAAAGAAATTTTTCCTCATATTCCCAATAACGAAGGTCCTGCGCCTGATGAGCCGAGCTCGCTTAAACTGGACTTAGACGGCAATATAATGCAGACGCGGTCGCCGTATGAATATGATGAGGAATTCTATACAACAATAAAAGATGACGCAATCAAAAGAATTAAAAGTAATAGTTCTAATAACAACACAAAAACTTCTCATATAATAAAATATGATGATTCCTATTGGAAATACCTAATCATATCATCATATGAAACAGATACAAGCGGAAATGAAATAGCTGTTTATTATCTTAGCATCTCAAATATTAATACTCAAATCGGAATGCTGCAAAAACTTATTATTACTTTATCGATTGTCCTTTTGGCTGCTTTAATTTTAGTATTCTTAATATGCTTATTTTTTGCAAACAGGTCAATAAAACCAATAGAAGACGCCTGGAACAAACAAAATCAATTTATTGCCGACGCGTCACATGAGCTAAAAACTCCACTGACCACAATTAATACTAATATTGATCTTCTCATGACGCATGGGGACAGCACTATTAATGAAGAAAAAAAGTGGCTGAATTATATTAAAGACGAATCCACTAGAATGGCAAAGCTGACCAATGACCTGCTTTATTTGGCAAAAGTTGACCACAGTTCTGAAAATAATATAATAAAATCCACTTTTTCATTTTCATCTGCTGCTGAAAATGTCATCCTTACAACCGAAGCTGTTATATATGAGAAAAGTTTAAATTTAGTTGAAGATTTGGATGATGAAATATATATTTCAGGCGATGAAAGTCAAATAAAACAACTGGTGCTGATTCTTTTGGATAACGCGATTAAATATACTAATCAAGGCGGAACAATAGAAGTGACGTTAAAAAAACTTGATAATAAAACAGCCAGATTTATAATTAAAAACACCGGGAATGGAATTCCGCCGGAAGATATATCAAAGATTTTTGACAGGTTTTATCGTTCGGACAAATCTAGAGACAGAAAAAGCGGAGGCTACGGCCTGGGGCTATCTATTGCAAAGTCTATTGTTGTTTCACATAAGGGAACTATAAAACTAAAAAGCGAACCAAATAAATTTACTGAATTTATTGTGGAGCTTCCAATCAGTCAACAGACATAAGTAATTTATATTGTGTACCCCAAGCTGATAGCAATTGATATAATATGAAAACAGTTTTAACCAAAAGCAGCAATACAACCGCCCAATTTCCGGCGGTTGCCTTGCATTGTTCAACTTTAATCAATTTTCTGCGTCTGAATAAGGCGATCAAGCACTTGAAAATTATGCAGCAAGTTCTCCGGTTTCATGCCATCAAATCCCCCAAAAACTAATTCATTTGTAAGGCTGCTTAATACTACATATCCGTCTTTAGTTGGAACACCTATGCTTAGTGTTGAACGGTCATAATCTAGTTTAATGCTAAATTTACTATAAAGATATATCTGCCACTCAAACTCAGGATAAGGTGAGTTGCTGCCTTTTATTTCACCAAATTCAATATTTTCTCCCCAGACTTGTAAAGCTGTTTTCTTTATTAAATCAATATTTTCTACTGCTTCCCAGTCTGTTAAGTAATTATTTAACATACCAAAAACCTCCTTCAAAGAATAAATTTGAGTCTGTAAGATTTAACGTTGACTCAAGAAATTCCCATTCATCTCTTAAAAATCCACCGCCAAGAGCACATGAATCATGTAAAATCTTATTAATGGATTTTTGGATGGATTTTGCTTTGGTAAGAAAACTATTGTTACAGTCATACAAAAACAGTTTTAGTAAAGCAAATTACAACACTCAAAAAATCTGAGTGCTGCGATTCTTTAGGCATTACCCTAAATAAAATGGCAGTCGTTCTTGCACATCACAAGCGTCTATGGAAAGCAATGTTACTAAATTCCATATGTCCTTGATACTTTTACCATAAAAAATATTGGCATTTACAAGTTGCTCAAATGAATCAAAATCATAAGCTTGTGAACCGTCTTCCACTAATCCAACCCAATATATAGATTTGTTAGTTTCCTCATCAATCATTTTTCCTAACCATGATGATTGATATTCAACACATCCATCAACACAAAACTCTATTTCAATGCAAGGGTCTTGTTTTTTAGCAACATCGTATGACATGATACACTCAAAATCTTTAAAACTAATTTTTTTCATATACATACTCTCTTTCTATATTATCTTGATCCATGTTCATGCGGCCATTCAGGGTGAGTTTTCGGATTGCCGTGGTTGGTCATATTTACATCTCATATTTGGTCACCGTTCTCTCCAAACCATCTGCGTGTTTTAATATTTCCAGCATCATCTAAAATATCTACACTTGAGTTTGGCTCACCTTTTAATCCTAGATTCTTTGTTGCGGTGTTATGATTCTTGTAAGGTGTAATATCCCATACACATTCTATTTATTTGACGTTACAGACTCCTCCACACAACCTCATACTGAGATATAATGAGCAAACAGTTTCACCCAAATGTACAACACAATACTTAATGTTGATAGTTAAGTTTTCTTTATATTTATAAATCAAACTACTGTCCACTTAAACATATCTTTAAAATCATTAAAACAATTTTCACAAATCCAATGATAATTGTCTATTGTACAGTACTCCATTTTTTTCATCACAAATTGTTTCATTGCAAAATTCACAATGCTCATGCTCCCATGATTCTGAATGTTTCTGGAAATATACATGTTTGAGTTGTTTTTCAAACAAATAGTTCATTTGATTAGTTAATCTCCAGTCATTTTGGTTTATCATTATTATAGTTCCTTTCATCTCTTTTACTTCATATGTTCCATCTTCAAAAATCCTATACCATGATCATTTGGCGCTTTTTATTTATAAAGTGGTTTTATTGGGAGTTTTACAGTAAAGAATGATATGAGCTGTTCTCAAGTGTCAATGAGCATCGCGTAATTGTATTTAAATAAAGTTTCTATTGAAAACAAATTCGTTGCTATTTTTATAGAAATATATCATCCTATATAGAACAATTATGTTTAGAATTTATCGTCCCTAAAAAGCTTCTCTACCTCACCCATTACTCTTTTACACACATGAATATTAGTTACACTATTATAATTTTGTTCAATGAATTTAAGTAAATAAAAAATATTCTCCATTTTTTGTTTATAATTAACTTGTTTATTTTTGTCCATTATTCGTGAAATCCATCCAACACTAAAGGACTCGTTTTCCTTTATAAACTTTACTGATATATCACTTGCTTCTTCATAACGTTCATAAAAAATGGAAAATTTGACTTTTCCATTAGAATATATTAAACAATAACTGTCTTCATCAATTATAATAAAACCTTTTTTAAATAGAAATTCAGTATTTTTTAATATAAGTTTTTTTTCATAATCATTAATTACCGGCATCATTATTTCCTCTATTATTATCTATTTTTATCATCTTATTTAGTTTATTATCAACCAAATTGTCAAGTATTTGATATCTTTGAATTAATGAGTATCAAATCAAATATTTATTTACTGATTATTAAATTTTGTAGTTCTAATCCTCTGTTCTTCTAATTCTGTTTCTTTAATAAGACCTTGGGCTACTTCTGACCCCAATTGAATATACTCGGATTTAGAATTACAAAATATTATCTCTTCTAAACGATTGACAGCGTTATGTAAAATATTATAATATTGTTTTGAACAAACATCAGGATAAGGTAATGTTTCAATTCTGCTTTGGAAATCTTGGATTGTAATCTTCCCTTGTGAAAACGCTTGACAAAGTTCAATAAGTTTTTTAAAAGAATTCATTTATTTCACCTCTATTTTAAGAATAACGTAACAGACAACCACTATATAAAATGAGGTTGTTTGTCTTGCGTCTTATTACTTATTCATAGCTTAATCTCACTTTAGCTTCTTCCAGTAAACCCAAAAACCAATCCACAGGAACTTCCAAGTTAGAGTCTTTCGCATACCATTGGAGAATTAACTAGCCATCAATTTTCCGAATGATTGCCACATCTTTTTCATTGTAGAGTATCTCTACGATTAAGTTGTAATCATCGTATGGATCGTTTCCAAAATCAGCACTCCAAACACCTTTTTCTTTCATTTCTATTCAATCCTTTAGTTTTTATTTTGTATACTTTTCCAAGAAACCTATAAATGTTTTACCATCAGCAGACCATCGTACTCCAGTTCCATCAGGTAACCGAACATCAAGTACATCTCCAAATACAGCCTCGTGATTATGTGTTTGTCATCCTAAAATAATTACACTATTTGTTCCTTCAATCCCGGAATGGATTTACTTTCAAAATATTATCATACTCTAATTCAGCCATTTCTGCATATTCCTTACCTATAGCATTTAAATACTGTAACTCTTTAGAAAACATTATACGCCGAAAATCTTGACCTAAAATCCGATTTTTTGCTTCATAAATAGCGGCCGCATCAGAAATTGCCCCCTTGATAGCCCAATAAGTTATTTTAGACAAACTTTTTGTGATGTCATCATTATATAGAATGTCTCTTTCTAAAACTCTATAATGATATCCATCTTCATCCGCAAAACAAAATTCACCTTGAATATCATTAAGTGTATTTTTGCGAAAAAAAGTGTTTAGAGGCATTGATATACCATCTTCATTCATCACTGGTACTGCTCTTGTATATAAAGATAAAACATGGTTTTCCAATGTTTTTGTATCAAATATTTCACTCATACTTTTATTTCCTCATAACTCTATTTTTTAATTATTTTGATATAACCATATCTACGTAATTCTCGAATTGACATAGGCAATTGATATTGTGTTCCACCACCCGGTTGATCAAACCATGGAGCACTTGTGCCCGAATTTACATCAAACGTTCCGTGAAACGGAGTGTTCAAACCGTCGAAGAACCCACAAATGTGTAAGGCAAAAAACAGTTTTTCGACAGTCATACACCCGTCCATAATGGACGAATGTATGAATTTGCTTTTCTAAATGCTCTTTACGATTTTTTCTGCAACTTCTTCACATTCACTTATTGGTTTTGTAAAAGTATTTAACCCAAAGCTATTCAAAAATACCTGATAAATAACATGAGCTAATTCTTTTGTACCCATTCCATTTTTATACTCGTTACAAATTTCTTGACTTTCGTCTAAATACTCATCTTTTGGGGCAAAAGGAAATAGACCTATCGGATCCCATTCATCAATTATAACATTTATTTCTTCTACCATTATATTTTCCTCCTATTCTCCAAATAATTGCTCGACAGTGTTTACCATATTTGCATCAAAGTCAGCTTTTGGATATGTAGTTACAAGTTCGCCGGCATTATTAAGCACAACAGCGCCTTCTCTGGTAATGTAAATATGATTTCCGCTGCTTTGTCTTAAAACCTTCCCGTTAGCAACCCAATCATCAGCCATATTTTACGTTTTTAATCTTTATTATAATATATTTTCACCGCTCGATTTTGTTGAGTTCTGTGAATAGCTACATTACTGAATTTAGGGTATTGTATTGTCTTGAAAAACAAGCAAAAAGATAATGCAAAGCATCTTACATGAGTTCTGCTACGACAACATTAACCCAAACGAGCAAATCTTTACAAGAAACTCGGAGTACAATAAAACCTTCGTCTTGTGTGCGCCAATGAAGAAAAGTTACTGAAATGCTTGAATTCAGAAAAAAAGAGTTGTTTGTAAATTTCTCAAAAGCACAAGGTGACTTGCACTGTATATCCATTGCTGATGGTTTTGTTTACAGATTCTGCTTGGATATGTGGATTGCAGTTGATATAATTGGTAAACAGTTTTAACCATGAGGACAACACAACACCTATATATTTGTACGTTGTGTTGTGGTTAAATAAACTAAATTGTTAAAGATATATCATCCCTGAATACAGGTTTAATCCATAAAGCTTTAATTTCACCCTGACTGTTTAATGTTGCAATAGCATTTTCAATGAAATTAACATTAATAGTTCCTTTAAAATCAGGATCTCCAACGCAAAACCAACCAGAGCTAGAGTCAAAGAACATTTCCCATTCATCGTCCCTATTATCAAGCCTCTTAGTTCCCCAATCAAATACATCTAATAGACGTAATGCACATTTATGAGTAACTTTAGGTATATTCAATTTTATGGCTTTCCAAGATTGATATGGTGCAAGTCCAAATATTTGATTAGCACACATATTATTTACATAGTTAGTATCATCAGAATCACCTGAGACAAAACCAGTTTGAATGTATGTGCACAGTAGCGTTATTTCAGAATTCTTCTCAGGATAAGTATCCATTCCATTTTCACTTAAATTATAAAACACATAGCCATCAGCCATTGGTTTATTTGTATCAGCACAAAGTCTAATCATTTTATACATCCTCCTTTTTAGTTTGCAATAAAGTTAAAGTGCACAATTGTATTACTGTTTAGATCGACAACCAATTCCTATGTACCGTTTGCATCTCTAAAACTGCCTGGTACATCCCAACGTAATCCATTAGGCAAATGTGCGTCTTTTATAGGTGTACCGCCTTGCATTATTTCATCAACTAAGGTATTTGTACCATTAGTATCAATGTATGGTCTTGCCGGTTCACCTTTGTATTTACCATGTTTAACATAATCATCCATGTGGGATTGAACAGTACCACTATTTTTCAAATCAGATACTTTAGGAATCTTACTCCCTGCGCCTTCGGGCTGAGGGACGTAAGGTTCCGGAACAAATGCGATTTGAGGTTCTACAACCGCTATGTCGCCCATCATTGAACTTGCGTATGGCAGACTCATAAATGCGTTGAGTGACCCTTCTAATCCTTTTATTAAGCTGTCTTCAAACTCAGCTTCTGTTCTTGCAAACATCGCATTTATGTAATGATACAGAGGTATGTTTCCAAATAATTCATCAATGAAGTCTTCTACTGTATCATTTGTGTTCGGGTTATTTTCTTCCTCGTAATAATCAATTAACTTGTTGTTCATTTGTTCTGCCAAAGTGTACCTTAAACTCGGCGGCGGCAGTGTTTCTTCCGCTCTGTGCATTTCTTCTATAAAATGCGATACGGCAGATTTTCTCGCTTTATCTCCTAACTCATCATAGTTCGAAAACATTGCAAAAGCGAGGGCTGCTCCCTTTTCAACATAATCATTTTCTGCCTGCATAGAATACGGCGCTGACGACAGTGTCAGCATTTTCTCGAATATCTCAGAAATATCGAACAAGTCATTCTGTGATTCAAAAGAAAAGTCAGCGTATTTTTCAAGCATAGAGAAAATTGCTGATAAATCAATGGTTAAGCTTCCGCCCGCCGCTATGATTTCCGCACACCGCCAGCCGTATTTGGCGTTCGGGTCCTTGATTGGACGACCGCACCGATCACATCGGTTCTGACTCAATTTATTATTTCCATTATAATATCATACTCTTTTTAAATATTCAATTCATACCAACAAGTCTGAATTAACATTTCTATGATATACCAAAGGAAGTGACACAGCGTGACCTTATCGTACATTCTGCAAAAAGCGCAGAGATAAAAACGGTTTTTATATACTGTAGAATTCTATAATCACTAAATTTGTTTGCAAAATTTAAATAAGTAAAAACTCCTAAAAATAAAATACCCCGGCTTGCACAAAAAGTACAAACCGGGGCAATATATAAAACGTTATATCTTTTACATAAATATATAAACTCAATTAAATTTCAGCTATATTTTTAATGCAAAGCACCCTGTTCTACTACGACAATATTAACCTAAACGAGCAAACCTTTCACTCGCAGCACCGAATACGATAGAATCCTACGCACGTTATGTGACGATGAGAAAAAACTTCTCGCTTGCTTAAATACAGAGGAAAAAATTTGTTTGAGAATTTCTCAAAAGCACAAAGTGACTTGCGCTGAATCTCCATAGCGGATGGTATTGTTAACGGGTTATGCTTGGGTATGAGAATTGCTGTCGAGGTAATGCAAAAACAGATTTAACATTACTTAAGCAAGAAGTCCTGCAATGCAGTACTTCTTGAGATTGCATATTCAATCCACTACATAAACATTGAATGGTTTTGCTTTACCTCCAACTTGATATTGCTCTACTTGGCTTTGCCACCACGGCAAAACATTTTTTTCAAAAGATTCTATGATGATTTCTTTTTTTCGCAAATCTCCTGACATAAAGATATCAAAATTGTTGATAATGAGTGCATAGCCGTTTGCGTTTAACCAACTTAAATCAGTTATCCAATCAAGATATCCATCGATACTCAGTCCATTTACATGCATTTCTATAATGTTGGCAGGGAATTTAAAAACACGTTCAATTTCATCTGCATAATCTTGCCATGTTGAGATGTTGTCACCATCAATCTCTGCAATCCATGTATTGCTTTTACTATTAAGCTGTTGTTTAATTGAATTTAGTTCATCTTTTGTAATTTGATATATTCTATTTTCCACATTAAAACCTCCTCTACTTTATTTTTATAAATGGTGGCAATCCCGTTGGACTTACACTCTGACCATAATGACTATCAGTATAGTATATTGACCCATCACTGCCAGTAACAAATCGCGATGCATCTCTACCAATTCCAGAGGTGGGTGGGTTAACGTCGAATTCTTTATAGGTTATCGAATTACCTCTGCTATCCATGGTTGGCAATTTAAAATCATAATTATCATATACTTTTCCTGCTCTTGTACCCGATGCTTGCCCCGAATAATTCCCTTTCCAGCCATTTTTCTCATAACCTTTATAAGCATTTTGTGCATTACTCGGCAAATCATCATAGTTCCCAGTTTTTACCTTCCCCGCGGCCTCAGGCTGAGGGACGTAAGGTTCCGGAACAAATGCCATTTGCGGTCCTACGACCGCTATGTCGCCCATCATTGAACTTGCGTATGGCAGACTCATAAATGCGTTGAGTGACCCTTCTAATCCTTTTATTAAGCTGTCTTCAAACTCAGCTTCTGTTCTTGCAAACATCGCATTTATGTAATGATACAGAGGTATGTTTCCAAATAATTCATCAATGAAGTCTTCTACTGTATCATTTGTGTTCGGGTTATTTTCTTCCTCGTAATAATCAATTAACTTGTTGTTCATTTGTTCTGCCAAAGTGTACCTTAAACTCGGCGGCGGCAGTGTTTCTTCCGCTCTGTGCATTTCTTCTATAAAATGCGATACGGCAGATTTTCTCGCTTTATCTCCTAACTCATCATAGTTCGAAAACATTGCAAAAGCGAGGGCTGCTCCCTTTTCAACATAATCATTTTCTGCCTGCATAGAATACGGCGCTGACGACAGTGTCAGCATTTTCTCGAATATCTCAGAAATATCGAACAAGTCATTCTGTGATTCAAAAGAAAAGTCAGCGTATTTTTCAAGCATAGAGAAAATTGCTGATAAATCAATGGTTAAGCTTCCGCCCGCCGCTATGATTTCCGCACACCGCCAGCCGTATTTGGCGTTCGGGTCCTTGATTGGACGACCGCACCGATCACATCGGTTCTGACTCAATTTATTATTTCCATTATAATATCATACTCTTTTTAAATATTCAATTCATACCAACAAGTCTGAATTAACATTTCTATGATATACCAAAGGAAGTGACACAGCGTGACCTTATCGTACATTCTGCAAAAAGCGCAGAGATAAAAACGGTTTTTATATACTGTAGAATTCTATAATCACTAAATTTGTTTGCAAAATTTAAATAAGTAAAAACTCCTAAAAATAAAATACCCCGGCTTGCACAAAAAGTACAAACCGGGGCAATATATAAAACGCTATATCTTTAACATAAATATATAAACTCAATTAAATTTCAGCTATATTTTTATTGTACAAAATTGATATTACACTATACGTTTGGAATTAACATATTCACGCCAATCCAAATCACCATTCTCAATTCCCATGATTAAAAGCTCAGCCGTAGCAATATTTGTAGCAAGCGGCACATTATGAACATCACACAAACGATACAGTGAATCAATATTTGGTTCATATTTCTGCTGCGTCAACGGGTCGCGGAAAAACAGCACGGCGTCAATTTCATTATACGCAATACGCGCGCCAATCTGCTGGTCTCCTCCGTCAATCCCCGGAAGAAAACACTTTACCGGCAATCCTGTAGCGTCCGCAACAACAGCACCGGTAGTCCCAGTAGCACAAATATTATGCTTCTTTAAAATAGCACTGTATGAAATACAAAAATCAACCATTAAATCCTTCTTCTTATCATGAGCAATAAGTGCTATGTTCATTTCCTATGCCTCCTATATAAATTTCTAAACAATCTTTATCTGCGTCATATACTAAAATTTGCAATATCTTATACGGCACACTGCATCTGTCTTATAAATATTGATTCACCACAACCAATAAAAATGCAATACCAACAAAAATATAGTACCGATAAAAAATCATTACAAAAATACAAACAGGGCAATTATCTATACAAATTCAAAAAAATAACTTTCATCTTTTCAAATCCCTGCATTTAAAACTATACCACAACATTCACAAAAAGTAAAGTAGTTTTTTCATAAAATTATTAATTTTATTGAATTATTTTCATATAGGCGTCAAATATGTCTTTTCCAACCTGCGCCGCAAATGAACTGCTGGCGCCATGCTCTATTACCACGGCAACCACTATCTGAGGATCGTCGTATGGAGCAAAACCTGTAAACAAGACATTATCTTTTCCGTCAGACACCTCAGCCGTTCCGGTTTTACCTCCGACTTTTAACTCGCTGTTACCAAACACTTTTGCGGCAGTTCCATCTGCGACAACCTGTCTCATACCTTCTTTTACCGCATCAAATGTTGAATCGCTTATCGGATTATCTGAAATTACTTCCGGCTCTTTTTGCATTATGACTTCACCGGTATCATAATCCGCAACCTCTTTAATTAAATGCAGTCTATAACGTTTTCCTTTATTTAACACTGTGCTTATATAACTTGAGATTTGTGCCGGAGTGAAAAGATTATCAGACTGGCCAATCGCTGTCTGAAGAACATCACCGGGATGCCATTCTCCTCCTGCAGCTTCTCTTTCCTCAGGGCTTGCAACCGTGCCGCTGCTCTCAGCCAGCTCGATTCCTGTCGTCTTTCCAAGGCCAAATTTATCACAGTATTCATCAAGCGCTTCTATGCCCATTCTTCGCCCGATATCGTAAAAGAAATAGTTACATGACACGCCTATAGCCTCCGAAACATTTATTGTGCCATGTGTAACTCCCTGAGACGAATATGCAAGACATGTCGGCTGATAATCTGAATAATAGGTGTACTTTCCCCTGTCGGTTATATAAGTGTCAGGGTCTATTAAACCGGTTTCCAAACCGGCAACAGACGTCAAGATTTTAAATGTAGAACCCGGAGCGTAAGTTCCATTCAAAGCGCGGTTAAAAAGCGGATTAGACTTTTTATTAACCAGCTCCTCATATTCTTCATTAAATTTTTCAGGGTCATAGTCAGGATACGAAGCTATAGCCAACACCTCTCCTGTGTTTGGATCCACAGCTATCGCTGCACCTGCCCCATTATCTCCGACCGCTTCATTTATCCGTTTTTTCAACGATTTTTCCGCCGCCTCCTGAAGCTCGGCGTCAATCGTTAGCTCTGCATAATTTCCGGCTTTGGCAGGTTTAACATCTACCACGTCTCCATATCTGCCGTCAGACGTCATTCTAACCTTTTTATAACCGTCAGTGCCTTTGAGATATGGTTCCAAAACAGCTTCCAATCCGTCTTTTCCAATTATGTCGTTCATGCCGTAACCGCTGTCTTTTAACTTTTCATACTCCTCCGCATATATTATACCTGTTCTGCCTAAAATATGAGCCGCCATATTTCCTTTTGCATAATTTCTGATAGTATCGGCTATTATATCAGCAAAACCGGTTGGATAATACGTCTCTTTGATTTTCTGAATGACTATATTGCTTACATCTGTTGCCAAAACAAACGGATTGCTGCCGCTGAATTTTCTTTGCTCCATTTCATATCTGACAGCCATAATATCCAGCTTTTCAGTTTCATTGAAATCATCAGAAATCTCATATTTTTCCGCATAGTATTTTACTATTTCTCTTAAAGTGTTAAATGTATCGACTTTATTTTGGCTTTCCCACTCAGCAATATTTTTTGCCGTATCCTCTTGGATTTTCTTTTCTCTATCCTTTTTTTCTTCATCTGATTCTTTATTTTTGTTACCATCAGCTGAGGAAACTGCTGAATCGGATTTTTCAAAGTTATATTCAGGTATCTCCTCTTCCTCGTTATATTCTATCGGGAAAGTTGAGGTATACTCATCTCCATTTTCGTGAAGCAGTTTTACTATATCGTTTATATTTTTATTTAACTCTTCTGCAGTAATATCAGTTTTAAATATCTGAATGCTGTATCCGCTCCTATTTTCAACAACCGGAACACCATTCCTGTCAAAAATCTCTCCGCGCGGCGCTTTTGTAGCGTATGTTCGTATTGTGCGGTTATCAGCCTGTATCCTATACTCTTCGCCATTCACTATTTGCAGATTAAAGAGCTTTATTATACAGCTAATCGCTAAAACAGCGACAATGGCGCCGATAATTATAGTCCGCCTTGTAATATCGTTTATTTTCATCTATTATCACCAAAATTTTATCAATACTTTTTTATCTTAAACCAAACAAGTGTCTTTTCTATAAACCACAGCATAGGCAAAACCAAAACAGCATTCAAAACTGTTTCTATAAATATAATCCTCACAGCAGAAATCCACACAAAGGAACCTTCGCAAAACATAGAATATGGTATTAGATAAATTATTTCTGCAGCTATTGTGGCTCCTGCCGCCATTGCAGAAAAAACATAAATGTTAGGACGACCATAAAATCTGTCGCTTACAACAGCAGAAAAATAGCCTATAAACAAATAAATAAGCATATCGGTTCCTATAAATCTCCCAACATATATATCATAAACCAACCCAAATAATATTCCGCAGAGCATTCCCTGCATTCTTCCGCAAAAAAATCCTATTAAGACAATAAATAATAGAAAAACATTTCCGTTTACCCCAAACACAGACAAAGCATTTATAAGCGCGGGCTGGAGGATTGCAATTAATATTAACCAAACAACATGATGTAACAGTTTCATATATATCTCCCTACCTGCTTATTAATCTTCATTTTCTTCATCCAAGTCTTCAGAATCACCTGACTTTTTTGACTTTGAGGAATTATTATTTTTACTTGAACCTCCTGAATCTTCATCTTCTTCATCAGGCTCAGGACTCGGACTTGCAGACGCTCTGTCGTCAATTTCTTTTTGTTCCTGTTCCGCTCTCTCCCTTGCGGCTTTCATATTAGCATTTTCTTCATCAGCAACAACATCCATATTGTTTGTTACAACAAATACCTGTCTGATATCACGAAAATCAACGCAAGCATTTACAACCGCATATCTGGTCATCGTAACCGTATCGTCCTTAATTTCCGCGACTTTTCCTAATCTGAATCCTGCCGGAAAAACTCCGCCGAGACCTGTTGTGGTTACGTAATCATCAATTTCAATATCTGTGTCGCGCGACAAATATGACAGCTTAAACTGTCTGTTATATCTAAGCTCGCTGTCACCTTCAACAACCCCCAAATCTTTAGAGCGTTCCACCATTGCTCCGGCAGAAAACCCAGGGTCAATTATTGTTTCAACATCCGCCCAATTCGTACCAACTTTAGAAATCTTTCCTATCAAAAAACCATCGGAAGATATAACGGTTTGCTCCACTTCCAATCCACTGTTTTTCCCTTTATCTATTGTAAACCCGGAAAACCAGTTTGAAGGCTCATCAGCTGTCACATTTGCGGCGGCCAAATCTAAATCGGGATTATTCTGTCTTAGTTCGAGCATTCGCTTAAGCCTGTCATTTTCTTCTGCCATTTCAGCATTTTCATTATTCTGTTTTTCAAGTTCAGTATTCTTTTTTGACAGTTCATCCGTCTTATTTCTCAGTTCTTTTAACTCACCTAAACAATGAGTCACATCATATAAACCACTCCCAATATTTCCAAAAAACTTTTGAACAGGGGACGTGGTTGTTTTTATTGCATCTTCAACAGCAGTAGAATTACCGCTGTTGAAACCTAAAAATATAAGTAAAGCCACTACCAAAAGCGTACATCCTGATAGGATGAGCGCCATTTTATGTTTATTAAAAAATTTCAAATTCTGCACCACCTGAGTTAATAATTCTTTCTTCTGGTCGCCTGCGTCAGCATATTTCTAAATCCGCCTTTTCCTGCCATAGCTGTTCCCGCCCCTTTTGCGACACAGCACACAGGGTCTTCAGCTTGATAAACATTTATGCCAGTAGCGTTTTTTATAAGCTTTCCTAAACCGCGCATATTACTGCTTCCGCCTGTCAACACTATTCCGGTTTCTATTAAATCAGAAGCCAGTTCGGGAGGAGTTTCTTCCAGGACACAGCGCACAGCTTCCAATATAAAGTTTATATCATCGCGCATTGCAGAGTTTATCTCGTTCGCACTAATCGCAACGCCTTTAGGCACTCCGCTATACATATCCTTGCCTTTTAGCTCTACAACATTAGTAGTGAGCCCAACCATTGCAGCACCCAGCTTTATTTTTGCCTTTTCAGCTGTAGACTTTGCAATTTCAACGTTATATTTTTTCTTTATTAATTGAATAATATCATTATCAAGAGCGTCACCTGCTGACCGTACTGATTTGGAAACAACTACGCCGCCCAATGATACAACAGCAACTTCTGTCGTTCCGGCGCCCACATCTACTATAACATACCCCTTAGGCTCGTTTATATCGACTCCTGCACCTATTGCGCCTGCAAGCGGTGATTCAATAAGATATACCTCTTTTGCACCGGCTGATATTACGACCTCTTCTATAGCTCTCTTTTCCACGTCTCCAATACCTGACGGAACACTTACCGCCGCCCTTATTTTTGAAAATACATTGTTTAAATTCTTGTCCAGAAACTTTTTAAGCAGGCCAACCGCAACATCAAAGTTTGTTATTCCTCCGTCTTTAACGGGATTTAAAACAGACAAACTGTCGGCCGTTTTTCCAAGCATATCTAAAGCTTCGGTTCCTACGGCAATTACTTCACGGCTCTCACCTCTGGTAACCGCAACAGTAGGTTCGTCAACTATAATTTTTTCTTCATTCGCATTATAAATTTGAGTACTGCTTGTTCCAAAATCTATGCCTAAATCAATCGCCATATATATCCCTCCTGAAAGTTATATAAAATCAGGTATTTATATCAAATTTATACCAAACTCTTCTGAAAGTATTTCTCCTAATCTGCATAGAGGCAGACCAACAACATTAAAATAATCTCCGTTTATAGACTCAACAAACAATCCGCCTATTTTTTGAATACCATATGCTCCGGCTTTATCCATTGGTTCACCGGATCTTATATAGTTTTCTATCTCTTTTTCGCTCAAGTTTCTGAATTTTACGCCTGTTGAAACAAAATCACTTACCTCTTTCCCGCTCTGAGTTTCAATTACAGCAAGACCGGTATACACAGTATTTATTCTGCCCGAAAGAGTCAAAAGCATGTCCTTAGCTTCTATTTCATCGTTTGGTTTGCCCAATATCTTTCCATCAATTGAAACGACTGTGTCCGCTCCGATAACTATAGTGTTTTCACCGGATTCAATTCCTGCGGCTATATTTTTTGCCTTTTGCATCGCCAGCCGCTTTACGGTGTCGTATGGTTTTTCGCCTTCGATCATTATTTCCTCAGATTCATCGGCAATTATTTCAAAATCAAGTGAAATGTTTTCTAAAATCTCTCTTCTTCTCGGAGAAGCGGATGCTAATATAAATCTCATATTCAACCTCTTAAAACTAAATTATTATATTTAATGTGAACCTAAAATATTCCTTTATAAAAGTGCATTCTTGTAAACTCTTCCGGTCTGTAATTTTCACCGCAAAGATAGGCTTTGCAAATTCTTTTAATTTCATTCGGTGATTCCACAGTAAAGTTTAAATTATACATTTTAATATTATAACATTTCAGCTCTTCCATCTTGTCTGCCATAAATGTAGGACAGCTGTTCAGCAGCACACTTCTGCAATTTGTCCCATCTTTTATAACCGGAAACTTTTTTCCCAATCTGTCAGTAATACAGCCAATACTATTACACTTACAAGAGTTGCTGTCCAAATTTTTAAGAATACAATTCTCAGTCAGCATTAACGGCTGATAACCATAGACGCATACTTCTGTCGGTATATCTGAACCCTTTGCTATATCCCTTATCTGAGGGATACTCAGTTCAGGTGACAGCATAACCGAGCTAAACCCCATTATAACAGAACACAATTTTACTGAATTACTGTTTGTAATATTCATTCTGTAAGAGCCAAAAATTTTAAAACCATCAAAAATTCTGCGGTATTCAGATATATTGTGTACTCTAATCTTATTAAATCCCAAGTTAAACAGCCTCATTATAAAATCAATATATTTTTCATACTCAGAATCATGTATTATTGAAGGAGGCTCTATAACTATCCTGTCTTTATCAGAGATAAACCGTTTATAATCTTCCCCTAATAAGCGAACCGGCACATATATAAGTCTAAAAATTTTCCCTGTCGATTCTTCAAACTCCTTAACAGCAGTGAACTGTTCATATGAAAATATTGAAGCTGTCATACCGCTCAAACTGCTGTCGCATCCAGCAGAATGATTTAAAGATATAGATTCATTTCTATTTTGTATATCAATGCTGTCAGACAATATTTCATCTTCAATCATTTTCAGCGCTTCGCGGCGGATGTAGTTTAAATCTTTAATTGGAACATACGCTCTGCCGGTGACTTCAACCGATATTGAATCAAATATGAAGACGCTGCCTCCGGTCTTTGAAATCTGCTGAATAACCCTTTCCTTCTCAGTTGGATTTGAAGACGCCGCTTCAACAGTATTATTCGACCTCACCGTAATTGTCTTATTTTTATATAATACAATAAGTTTAATCTTTTCACCTACAGCAATATTTACTTTGGCTGTCAGATGAATTTTAAATTTATCTTCCCTATCCTTGATTTCATCTAAAATTTTTGTTTCTAAACTGCTCGTTTCTTTTTTATAAGGATTGTCCGGTTTATTAAAAGCAAACATTGCTCTGCCTTTTTTATTATCAAAATATCCGGAACTCAGACCTCCTCTAAAAAATATCCTGTTTAAATCGTTTATCTCTGATTTAGATGGCTGCCTGCCTTCTTCCAGACACTTTTTATAAATCTTCGTTACGCATCCAACATAACTCGGACCTTTCATTCTTCCTTCAATTTTTAAAGAAGTAACTCCGGATTCTTTTATATCGTCCAATCGTTCAATCAAAGCCATATCTTTTAGACTTAAAAAATATTTTTCTTTATTCTCACCCGACTTATATAACTGTCTGCACGGCTGGGCGCATCGTCCCCTGTTCCCGCTCCTGCCCCCAAGAGCGCTGCTCATAAGGCACTGCCCGGAATACGACATACACATAGCGCCGTGAATAAACATCTCTGTCTCTATACCGCAATTTTCCGATATATATTTTATCTCTTTAAAAGAAAGTTCCCTGGATAGAACCACACGGTCAAAACCTAATTCCTTAGCCGCCAAAGCACCGCTTAAATTATGAACAGTAAGCTGAGTGCTGGCGTGAAACTGCATACAAAGACCTAAGTTTTTTGCAAGACTTAATACTCCTAAATCCTGAATTATTAAAGCGTCAACATGCAAGGAATTTAAAAACTTTAAATATTCTTCAAGTTCAGCAAATTCTTTATCACCTATAAGAGTATTTACAGTGATATGTACCTTAACTCCCCGAAGATGTGCATATCTTACAGCATTTTCAAGCTGGCCATTGTCAAAGTTATCGGCGTAACTTCTAGCTCCGAAATTTTTACCCGACAAATATACTGCATCAGCCCCCATATTAACTGCCGCCGCAAGAGATTCAAAGCTTCCGGCCGGAGACAAAAGTTCAGGTAAAATATTTTTTTCTTTTTTCATACTGCTGGCTGCTGAAGCACTGTTACCAGTAAGAGACATAAAATCCTCCAGATAAAATATTAATTACAAAAATAAATCGTCAGTCTTTCTTTATACCATCACCGCGTCCTATTACGTTACCATAAGGATATCCGTTTTTTTTAGTCCGCTCATCTTCCACAGTTCTTTTGGCTAAGTTTTCTGCCGCTCCTGCGCTTCTAATTCCAGGCTGAACAGATGTGCTTCTCGGCTGTCTTGAGACACTGCTTTGGGTTACAGAACCGGCTCCCCTAGTCATCGAATGTGATGAACGCAGATTTTCTAACTCTGTTTCACGTTTAGCAAGCTCAATTTCCAACTTATGCATATCTTCTTTAAGGTTTTCTACTTCAAGTTTTTTCTCGTCAAGCTCGGCTTTTTCTGACCTGGATTCCACCATATACTCGCCTATTTCAGTACGCAGTTTGCTTGCCGAAGCTTCACTTTTTAAAAGCTCGTCAGCTAGATTCATAGCGGCCATAACGGCAAGCATTGCAGTGCTTAAATGGCTGTTCTGAGACTTAACCTCAGATATTTTCTTATTCACCAACAGCGCAACGCGCTGGACATACTCCTCGGACTCATTGCTGACGATGGTATATTCCATATTATTAATTTTTACTTCCATCTTTGTGTTATCTTCCATAGTACAACCTCTTTCATCTCTCAGAGTAAATTATTTCCCTAAAACTTCAAGCGCTTTAAATACTCCAAACACAGTTTTTGCATCGTTAATTTCATTATCCATAATCATTTTTTTAACATCGTCTATAGGAATAAATTCAACATCGAGATATTCGTCAGGGTCAAGATGATTTTCTCCCTTAGTCAAACCTGTAGCAAGATACAAATGTGTAACCTCGTCAGCAAATCCCGGGGATGGATACATAAATCCAAGATAATCAAAATTTTCAGCACTGTAACCGGTCTCTTCGCTAAGCTCACGAATTCCGCATGCTCTATGGTCCTCATTATTATCCAGCTTCCCTGCAGGCACCTCATATATTGCCTTTTCTACAGGTTTTCTAAACTGTTTAACCAGTATAATCTCATCTTCATCTGTCACAGCAACGATTCCAACTCCGCCCGGATGTTCCACTATTTCACGAACAGCAAGATTTCCGCCCGGCATTTCAACTTGTTCAACCCTGAGTTTTAAAATCTTACCGTCAAATATTTCTTCTGTTGATACCGTCTTTTCCTCGTATATCATTAAAACACTCCTTCAAATACAATAGTACTATATTAAAATCACTATAAATCCTAAAAATTAATTCATACGATTACTTTATCTATTACCTAAAAATGAATATAATTTTTAGGCATAATCCACCATAATAATCTATCTTTATATTTAACCACAATTTGTAAAAAAAATCAAGTAATTTGACGATTAACTTTTATCTTTCTTATTATTTGTAAGTTTTTAATAAGTAATCATAAAAATTATAAAATATAATATCAAATATATTTTGTAAATATATATTCGAGCGTTAAAGATAAAATACAAACTATAATATAAAATTAAACTAAGTATATGGTATGCTACAAACTTATATTTGATTTGAACGCCTTTTATAACAAATATAACTATCCGCAACCCATTACTCACCTGAGATTTCTATTATAAATTGACTTCTTGATCTGACAGTTTACATTTTCAAAGTCAAGTAATTATAAAAAACTTTAATTATTCTGATATCATCTTCTATTTCATAAGAGTAAAGTTCATTTGTTATTTTTTATATATTTATTTTTTATTGAAATTCTTAAATATTGTAATATAGTTAAAATGATTAAGAATCAAGTTATACGAAATGGAATAGTATGGAGAATTATGTTAAAACTAAATATAATCTGATAATTATTTTTTCAGTATGGCTATAGACGGAACAATAAGAAAACCTCTGGTCCGCAATGCTGCTTCTGCTTCGTTTCCGCCGAACATCACCGTTTGTGTTTTTACCTTTGCACTACCGTCATTAATTGTTTCAACTCCTGAATTTTTTAAAAGGAAATAATTATATAAATTTTTACATAACAACATAATTTATATTTAGACCGCAGGTGATTTCAATGAATTTAAAAGCACAAAATAATTATGAATTACTTTTTAAATCACTGTCACAATGTACTGATGACATTATTTTCGTTGTTGATTTTGAGGCGGATGAAATTATTTGGTCAGAACAAATTAAAAAAATAACTGATATATCCAACGTAAGAAAAATATCGCAGGCACAAAATTATTGGCTGAAAATAATACACCCTGACGACATAAAAATGTATACTGATGAAATTAATAATATCTATAACGTAAAAAGTAATAATCTTAGATGTGATTTTAGAATAAAAAATCTCAACGGTCTATACAATTGGATACAGAGCCGCGGATTTGTGAACCGAACAGGAGATGGCAGACCGGAAATAATGACAGGTGTAATTAAAAATCTCACTGCTGATTACGGTTCTGACAATATTACCGGTCTTTTAGATATTTTTGCTTTTAAACGGGATATATGCCAATATATAGAATTAGATATGCTAACAGGCGCAATAATGGATTTTTCAATCGCCGATATTAAAAAGATGAATATAAAATATTCTTATAGTTTTGTAAACGGGATATTTTCTATTTTTGCACGCGAACTTACTCTTTTATGCCCAACAAAAGGTAAACTATACCGCGGTCAAGGAAATCATATACTGTTATATTATCCTGAAGCTGATAAAAATGATGTTTTAACTTTATTTAAAAACATAAAAAGCACAGTTCAAGAACAAATAAAAAATGAGCACAAATATGATAAGCTTGAGATTAATGTATCCTGCGCTGCAGTTATAGTCAAAGATTTTTCACCGCCGGAATTAAGCAATATTTATAAAGGACTAAATTACTGTTCTGATTTGGCAAAAAAGAACAAAATGTATGACGTTCCGCTGTTTTTTTCACAAAATGATTTTAAACAGGCTATTGAAAAAATTGACTTTTATGACGAGTTAATATGTTCAGTAAAAAATCTCGACTCATTTTGCTTATTTTTTCAGCCGATAATAAACCCTAAAACAGATACAATCCGCTCTGCTGAGGCTCTTTTAAGATGGGAAAATCCGGCTTCATATAAGTATGGTCTTGAAAATATTATAAAAGTTTTAGAATCCACAGGTCTTATTCTTCCTCTCGGAAAGTGGATAATTTCCACAGCTTTGAAACATCTTAGAGAATGGAAAAAATGCAAGCCTGACATGCACATTAATATAAATATTGCGGTGCCTCAGATAGGAGATTATGATTTGCCGCTTTTTATCGCTGATGAGATAAAAAAGAACGGTCTTAATGGCTCTGATATAACCTTTGAAATTACCGAAACATATCAGATTAAAGATATAAAGTCTATTCAAAACTTTGTACATGCTATCCACCGTTTGGGCGCCGAAATTGCTCTGGATGATTTTGGAACCGGATACTCGTCTCTTGATATATTAAAAGCTCTTCCTGCGGACTGGATAAAAATAGACCAAAGTTTCGTTATGCAGGTTTCAGAGAACAAAATAGACCGGGATATTTTAAAACACTTGTCAGACCTATGTCACTCACTCAAAATCAAAATCTGTGTTGAAGGCGTTGAAAACGAAGAGTCTTTAAACATAATTGAAAAATATCTTCCTGATACGGTTCAGGGTTATCATTACAGCACTCCTTTGCCTGAAACAGATTTTTTTGAATCCTTTATTACAGATAAATCTTATTGATTTTTAAAATTTAAAATTAATTATAAAATTACTGTTGACAAAATTCTAAAATATGCTATAATGGGTACGAAATTATTTGAAGAGTAAGAATGCGTGCGTTAAGTGTTGCTTGGACGGGGAGTTGCCAGGCAAACGAAAAGTCTTTGACTTGCGGTTCGTGTTCTGCATCCCGCTTCATACAGCAAAGTTTTGAATCTGTTTTTCACAGTCTTCTTTCCTTGCTATATGAGTGAGGTGAAAGGAGGCTGTTATTTTTATGCAAATTTCTAAAAACGAAAGTTACAAATCTCTGGGCGGAATCCGCCTATTCGGAAATTTAAAAGTCTTGCTTATTTCCGGATTGTTCATTGCTTTAAGCATTGTGCTGGGCAAACAATTATCATTCACTATGGGTCCGATACGAATCAGCTTTGAAAACCTGACCATTTTAATGGCAGGAATAATGTTTGGTCCGCTGGTTGGTATGACGGTCGGAATATGCGCCGATGTTATCGGCTGTATTATCGTCGGGTATGCTATAAATCCATTAGTTACGCTCGGCGCGGCTTCTATAGGCTTGATTTCAGGTTCAATTTATTTTTATATGTTTAAAGACAACCCTAAATTAAAGCTTATTGCCGCTGTGGGTCTTGCTCATATAATAGGTTCTATGATTATAAAGTCTATAGGCTTATATATCTATTTCAGCTATTCAATGCCGTTAATATTAATGAGAATTCCTCTCTATATAGTAATTGGCACCGTTGAAGGATATATAATTTATCTTCTTATGAAAAACAAAACCTTCGCAAATCAGCTGGAAAGAGTGCAAATGAGATGAATTATAATGAATCGCTGGATTACTTAAAAAGTATATCAAACAGAGGCAGCCGCCCCGGGCTGTCTCGCATTCTTGAAATTCTAAAACTTTTGGGCGAACCCCAAAGATTATTAAAAATTATACATGTAGCCGGAACAAACGGCAAAGGTTCTGTATGCAGAATGTTAGAAAGCGTTCTGACAGAAGCAGGATATAAAACAGGACTGTTTACCTCTCCGTGTATTGATTCCGAAACCGAGTGTTTTAGAATTAATAAAAAGAATATATCTGAATCCGATTTTTCTGAAACTGTTTCTCATATAAAAACTGTTGAGGAAAATATGGATGATAAGCCCACTAGCTTTGAGTTTGAAACGGCTATGGCTGTTTGGTATTTTTATCAAAAAAAATGTGACGTTGTAATTTTAGAGGTTGGTATGGGCGGAAGACTTGACGCAACCAATATCTCAGATACGCCTGTTCTTTCTGTAATAACTGACGTCGCCCTCGACCATATGGATTACCTGGGAAATACGATTTCAGAAATTTCTTCTGAAAAAGCCGGAATAATAAAACCAGGCTGTCCCACAGTATTCGGCGGAAATAACCCGGAAGCGCTTAATGTTATCCAAACCGCAGCTAATAAACTTTCCTCATCTCTTTTATTGACTAAAAGAGAAAACGCTGAAATTATCTCATCAGGTTTAAAAGGGTCTGTTTTCAATTATAATGAATACACAAACTTAAAAATAAAATTAGCCGGACTGTATCAACCCGGCAATGCTGCGGTCGCTATTGATTCAATCAAAATTTTAAACAAGTCAGGCTTTAATATTTCCAAAAATTCTATATATAACGGATTAGCGGTCACTGAATGGCCCGGTAGATTTGAAATATTCTCGGACAATCCGCCAATAGTATATGACGGTTCACACAATCCTCAGGGAATGACTGCAACTGTTAATAGTATAAAAGAATATTTCTCCGGCATGAAAGTGAATTTAATCATGGGGGTTATGGCGGATAAGGACTATAAAAAAATGGTAAATATTATAAGTCCATATATAAATCAAGTCTATACCGTTACCCCAAATAATCAAAGAGCTTTAAACGGCGCAGAATTATCAGATTTGTTTAAAAAGAACAACGTCAATTCGGAATATCAAACCGATATATCCAAAGCTGTAAGTTCAGCTGTTTCATTTTCCAATAAATCAAATACACCACTGATAATATTGGGAACACTATATATGTATAACGATATTAAAAAATCAATTATTTCATGTATCCAATAATGTTGCAATACATTATTGGATACATGATGTTTCTAAAAACTATATTTCCTCTTTATTACTAAATAATTAATTTTTTAAAATTTAATTGTCTTCTTATTTTACCGGTTATCAAATTTGAACCTATAGCTTTTCGTCGTCCTATAACAGGCGTTGTTATATTATCGAGCTTCTAATATATTTGTTAGCTTAAAACATGTTTTTTTATATTTTAATTCTTATCTTTGTAGGTAATCGCTTTAAATATGCACGAAATTAAATTCTTCATATAATGACTGTCCCTGCATATTAATTAATATTTTCTAATAAATTTATAACCTGTTTTGAATTTCTCAAATAAAATAAATTTAGTTAATACTGTTTACCATGAATCATAAAAAATTTATATCCAAACATACGCTATTTGCTTTATACTTTTTGAGTTAATTTTTATATTTTTTGACTAGTAAATTTTCCAGCCTAGCAGTATGATTATATTTAAGTATAAAATATAAGGAGAAAAATATTATAATGGAAAGTGAAAATATTCTTGCAAGCAAACCGATAGGAAAACTGATGCTAAAACTCGCGATTCCTACAGTTTTGGCGCAGTTGGTAAACTTATTATATAATATTGTAGACCGTATTTTTGTCGGACACATAAATGAAATAGGCTCACTTGCTCTTGCAGGATTGGGTGTAACATTTCCGATAATAATATTTATAGGAGCGTTTTCAGCGCTGCTTGGCACAGGAGGCGCACCAAGAGCCGCCATAGCAATGGGATGCAATGATAATGAGCGTGCGGAAAAAATTCTTGGCAACTGTACTATGATGCTTATTATTTGTTCTATAATCTTATCCGTCTTTTTTATGATTACTAAAGATAAAATTCTAATCATGTTCGGCGCCAGTGAAAACACACTGCCATATGCGTCTTCGTATATCACTATTTATCTCATCGGGACAATGTTTTTACAGCTGACTCTTGGGCTTAACGCGTTTATCACTAACCAGGGATTTACTAAAACCAGTATGATAACAATTTGTATCGGCGCAGTTTTAAATATAATTCTTGACCCGATTTTTATTTTTGTTTTTCATTTGGGTGTGCAAGGTGCTGCGCTTGCAACAATAATATCTCAGGGAATTTCTTGTATATGGGTTTTAAAATTTCTGACAGGGAATAAGACACATATAAAAATACGCATTAAAAATCTTCGTCTTTCAAAACAAATTGTATTTTTGGTTATTTCATTAGGGATTTCACCTTTTGTTATGCAGTCCACAGACTGCTTTATTCAATTAGTCTTTAATAACGGAATGCTTAAGTATGGCAATGATTCATATGTCGCATTAATGTCAATATTGTTTAGTGTTATGCAGTTGGTATGGATGCCTATGCAGGGATTTGCCCAAGGAGTTCAGCCGATAATTAGTTTTAATTACGGCGCTGGAAATAATGAGCGCGTTTTTTCAGCATTCAAAAAATTGTTTATTTTATGTCTCGTATTTTCAATGTCGATAATTGTAATTTTGGAATTATTCCCACAATTTTTTATCGGTATGTTTACATCGGACGCACAAATAATTGAAATAGGTAAAAACGCAATTCGGGTCTTTATGTTATCAATGTCATTAATGGGTATGCAGACCGCTTGTCAGCAGACTTTCCTTGCTCTAGGGCAGGCAAAAGAATCAGTGTTTTTGGCTATAGAAAGAAAGCTAATATTGTTGCTTCCGTTAGCACTAATATTACCAAAAATAGGCGCCCTGGGAGTTTGGGGTCTGTTTCTGGCGGAGCCGATAAGTGATTTTATCGCAGTATTAACAACCGTATCACTATTCTCTGTAAAAAGCAGAAAATTACTCACAAGGTAAGAAATATATAAATTAAAACATTAAAAATATACTGTAAAAGGAGTTTATTATGGAAAAGCAGATAATATATAAAAATCCTCTGTCATGTCCTGAAGATGTCAAAGATTTTATAATGGAAGGCAAGGCAGATGTTTATTTTGTAAATCAAAAAATGCGTATGAAGAATAGACTTTCTGAAAATGAAGGACAAAAATCAAATTTTGTATATTGGTGCCCGGAAGAGTTTCCGTCAGATATAGAAATATCGTGGAAGTTTCGTCCTATTAAAGAGCCGGGGCTCTGCATAATGTTTTTATCTGCGAAAGGAATTAACGGAGAAGATTTATTTGACTATTCACTTTCTCCCCGGGACGGACAATATGGGCAATATACACATGGAGATATAAATACATATCATATATCATATTTTAGGCGCAAATGGGACAGAGAGCGCTGTTTCCACACATGTAATTTACGTAAAAGCAACGGATTTCATCTTGTGTGTCAAGGAGCAGACCCGCTTCCGAACTGCGAAGACGCAAAAGAATTTTATGAATTAAAAATTATAAAATATAAAGGCAGAATTGAGTTCTTCATAGATGAGCTTAATATATTTTCCTGGCAGGATGATGGGAATGAATATGGAAAAGTTTTAGACGGAGGTAAAATCGGTTTTAGGCAAATGGCTCCTCTTATAGGTGAATACTCTGATTTAAAAGTATATTCTCTTAATAAAAAATTATAAGATTAAAATATTACGAAAAATAAATGGAATGTTATTGACTAGTTTTTGAGACTGATACAAATTTTTGATTAAATATAATAAAAGCGGCTGATTTTTTGTGTACGACCCACCTACTGTTAGATTTCATGTCTAACTATAGAGGTCGCCGCTTTTTAGCCGCTTTCATTATATATTATATTTTTTAAATCAAATTTATAAACTTATATTTATATTAAACTATACCATGAGCCATCATTGCTTCAGCAACTTTTTGGAATCCGGCAATATTAGCGCCCATCACATAGTTTCCTTCTTTGCCATATTCCTTTGAAGCGCTGTCGCACTTTTCAAAAATACCTTCCATGATACCTTTAAGTTTAGCGTCAACTTCATCAAATGTCCATGAATATCTCATGCTGTTCTGGCTCATTTCCAAAGCAGATGTAGCAACACCGCCGGCATTAGCTGCCTTAGCAGGGCCAAACAGTATTCCATTGCTCTGGAATACAGCTATAGCTTCAGGTGTTGACGGCATATTTGCGCCCTCAGCAACAGCGAAGCAGTTATTAGCAACAAGAGCCTTTGCTGATTCTTCATCAAGCTCATTCTGTGTAGCGCATGGAAGTGCAATATCACATGGAACAGTCCAAATTCCCTTGCATCCCTCATGATATTCAGCCTCAGGATGAGTATTTACATACTCCTTAATTCTCTTTCTCTCAACCTCTTTGATTTGTTTAACACAATCAAGGTCAATACCGTTCTTATCATATATATATCCGTTGGAATCAGACAGAGCAACTACCTTACCGCCGAGTTCAGTAGCTTTCTTTGTAGCATAAATAGCAACATTTCCTGAACCTGAGATAACAACAGTCTTGCCGTCAAACGACTTACCGTTAGCTTTTAACATTGCCTCTGTAAAGTAGCAAAGTCCAAAGCCTGTTGCTTCAGTACGAGCCAATGAACCGCCGTAAGTAAGACCCTTACCTGTCAACACTCCGGTGAATTCATTTCTAAGTCTCTTATACTGTCCATACATAAATCCGATTTCACGCGCACCTACTCCGATATCTCCAGCAGGAACATCAGTGTCAGCTCCGATATGCTTAGAAAGCTCTGTCATAAAGCTCTGGCAAAATCTCATTACTTCACCATCAGATTTACCCTTAGGATCAAAGTCGCTTCCGCCCTTACCGCCGCCGATAGGAAGACCTGTAAGAGAGTTTTTAAATACCTGCTCAAATCCTAAGAACTTGATGATACCCTGGTATACGGACGGGTGAAATCTCAGTCCGCCCTTATAAGGACCTATAGCGCTGTTAAACTGAACTCTGAAACCTCTGTTTACCTGAGTTTTTCCATTGTCGTCTACCCAGGGCACTCTGAAATAAATTACTCTTTCAGGCTCAACAAGTCTTTCAATAAGTCCAGCAGCTTCATACTCAGGATGCGCTTCTACAACAGGCTCCAAAGATTCTAAAACTTCCTCAACTGCCTGAAGAAACTCAGGTTCGTTTGCGTTTCTCTTTTGAACCTGCTCAAAAACATTCTTTAAATAACCGTTTGAAATTGCCATGTTCATAATTCTCCTTTTCATTATAATATATATAATTAATTATTTTTTACGCTGTGATAAATACTCGTCAATTGACGCAGCAGCAGTTTTTCCGGCTCCCATAGCTAAAATTACAGTAGCCGCTCCTGTAACAACATCACCGCCGGCATATACTCCGGTTTTACTTGTCTCTCCGGTCTCTTCCTTAGCAACAATACATCCATATCGGTTAGTCTCAAGGTCAGGAGTAGTATTCTTTATAAGCGGATTAGGAGTTTGACCGATTGCTACTACTACAACATCAGCATCCAAATCAAATTCACTGCCTTCAACCGGTACAGGTCTGCGCCTTCCGGACTTGTCAGGCTCTCCAAGCTCCATCTTTATACAAGTTACACTATCAACCCAGCCGTTCTCGTCGCCGTTTATCTTAACCGGATTGTTAAGAAGTTTAAACTCTATTCCCTCTTCTTTCGCATGATGAACTTCTTCAAGACGCGCAGGCATCTCTTCTTCGCTTCTTCTATAAACTATGTAAACATTCTCTGCCCCAAGTCTCTTTGCAGAACGCGCCGCGTCCATGGCAACGTTTCCGCCGCCCACAACAACAACATTCTTACCAACATAAACAGGCGTGTCATACTCAGGGAATTTATAAGCCTTCATCAAATTTATTCTTGTTAAAAACTCGTTTGCAGAATATACTCCATTTAAAGATTCACCCTCTATTTTCATAAAGCTCGGAAGCCCTGCCCCAGTTCCTATAAATACTGCGTCGTAACCTTCTTCATTAAGAAGCTCCTCAACGGAAAGCACCTTGCCTATGACCATATTAGTCATAACTTCAACGCCTAACTCCTTTAATTTATTAACCTCAGCAGCAACGATATCTTTAGGAAGTCTAAACTCAGGAATACCATACACCAATACTCCGCCCGGTGTGTGAAAAGCTTCAAATACAGTAACCTTATAGCCAAGCTTTGCAAGGTCTCCGGCACATGTCAAGCCTGACGGTCCTGCCCCTACAACAGCCACCTTTTTTCCATTGCTCTCAGGCTTTTCAGAAACTGATTTACAATTTTCCATATACCAATCTGCAACAAATCTTTCTAAACGGCCTATAGCTACCGGCTCGCCCTTAATACCTCTGACGCAGAACTTTTCGCACTGATTTTCCTGCGGACAAACCCTGCCGCAAACCGCCGGAAGAGAACTGGTTTCCTGGATTTTTTTATATGCTTCCTCAAACTTTCCCTCAGCAACAAGCGCAATAAATTCAGGAATTTTAACCATTACAGGACACCCCTGCATACAAGGTTTATGCTTACAGTTAAGACATCTCTGAGCTTCTTCTACAGCCATTTCCTCAGTATATCCCAAAGTAACTTCTTTAAAATTCTTATTTCTCACATTTGGTTCCTGCTCGGGCATTGGCACCTTTTCAAGTGACATATTAGGCATTGTTCATTCCCTCCAATCTACATTTATGCGCGCGTTCTCTCGACTCTGCCTCCTGATTTTTAAACATTCTCGAGCGTGCAATAGCGCTGTCGAAATCAACCAAGTGACCATCAAAGTCAGGTCCGTCTACACATGCAAATTTAGTTTCTCCGCCCACAGTTATTCTGCAGCCTCCGCACATACCGGTTCCGTCTATCATAATCGGGTTCATGCTCACTATTGTCTTTATATCATATTTGCGAGTTAGGTCACAAACCGCTTTCATCATAACGAGCGGACCTATTGCAACTACTAAATCATATTTTTCACCGGAATTTATAAGTTCCTCAAGTTTTGCTGTAACAAATCCTTGATTCCCGTTTGATCCGTCGTCTGTCATTGTATATAAATTTGTACAGGCAGCTTTACACAGATCTTCTATTATTATTAAATCCTTATTTCTGAATCCATTAATCATATCTACAGAAATGCCCATAGAATGAAGCTTTTTTGCCTGCGGATACGCAATGGCGGTACCTAAACCGCCGCCGATAACAGCAACTTTTTTTACACCCTCAAAATTTGAAGCGACTCCTAAAGGCCCTACCATATCCTGAAGACTGTCACCTTCACCGAGTTCGTTCAAACTTTCCGTGCTCTTTCCTACTATTTGGAAAATAACAGTAACCGTCCCCTTGTCACGGTCATAATCAGCTATTGTGAAAGGAATACGCTCGCCTTTCTCATCCACTCTTAAAATTATGAACTGACCCGGCTCTGCCTTTCTGGCTATGTACGGTGCCTCTACTTCAATGAGTGAAACAGATGGATTAAGCACTTCTTTTCTAACAATTTTATACATTACTACACCTCCATAAATATCTGCACATCTCAGTCTATTTAATTTCCAATATAGACATTTCGTTACATTATATCATAATCCGCTGCTTCATATCAACAGAAATTTTGCATAAGGATTTTATACTCATACGCCTAGATTTAACAAAAAACTATAAACTTCCTCTAACTGCACAAAAAAAGAGTGCAGCTAATAAAGCCACACCCCATTGTGCGTCATAGAACATAATAAAATTTCAAATTATCGTATCAAAAATCTATATATTATATCTCAACAGCGCCATTGCTGTCAAAATACAGAATTTACAATTTGAATAAAGATTTTTATTAAAAAATCTCTCAAATAATTGTCTTACTGCAAACTATATAGAAGTTCACAAAACTTTATTAAGTATATAATAACCAAATTATTTTGTCAAGGACTAATTTAAAATTTTTTTAAGATTTATATTTTATTTTTTGAAAATGATGATAGTCGTAATATCTTCCCTGCCAAATTTCACCTCCCCAGTCCCAGCCATATGATTTAAATATATCATAAACTTTATCTCCTTTATGTATCATAGCTTTTTCCTCAACCTCTGAAATATCAGGATAAGTTAAACCTCTGTCTGAAAACTTTAGACCGTTCTCAGGCAGTACCGTTCCCGTCTCAGAGATATAAGGATTTATTTTTGGATTTATATCTATCGCCCGTCCTAACGAATGATTAGAAATCCGTTCCGTGCCGCTCACCTTTCTGCAGCAGAATGCTGATGTGTTATTATGCCTCATTGATTCTAAATCCAAATCCTCCGCTTTTCCATTATAAAAATAGTCAATTAACTCAATTCTTTCAATCGGATATTTTAAATCATATAATTTTAAAAATATCTCCAGCACCTCGTTTTTAAGTTCTTTTGAAATAATCAAATGACCTAAACAAATTTTAAAACTGAAATCATAATATGGAACGCTTAAATAACTCAGGTCATCATAACTGACTATCGAGTTTTCCGGCATTGATTTTCCTTTCATAAGTTTCATTATTTCCTTGGGAATCATTTCATACTTTCCGCTTTTTCGAGTTATATTTACAAAATTCTGGTCACACATATTTTCACCTTATCTTTATAATAATTTATATTAAAATATTATGCAGTTTTTGAATTTATTCTTGACAGAAGCTAATAATAGTCTTAAATGACAATCATTCCGGGAGGGATTATTATGATAAGAATAAATAACAGTCTCATTATAAACGCTGAATCTCCAAATGAAATTAAAAACGTTATTATCGATGATTTGGATATCATAACCTGCGGACTTTCATTAAAGTCCAGTGTTACAGCCTCCAGCATTGATGATTCCGGTTTTTTATATTGTATACAAAGGGGGTTTTCAACATGCGGCAGTGACGAAATAATCCTTCCTCAAGAATTCAAAATTGGATGGGACAAAAAGGCGGAAAATATATATCCCTGTCTTGAACTTGTAACCCTCATGCTTGTATCAGGAAAAACTCCTGATGAAATCTCTGAAAACATATATTTTTACAATTAAAAAACATTTATATAAAAACCTTACTTTTATACTATTATATTCAAAATTTATTGACTGTTTCTTCCTGATATGTTAAAATATTACCAATAATAGATTTTCAAAATATTATATAATTTAAGGGAGGTATTAGAAATGAAAGTATTGTCTATTGTTATGGGCATAATTTATTTAATCTTAGGTATTTTATGTTTTATAACTCCAGTTTTTACAGCAAATGTCTTTACATATATAATTGCTGCAGCAATTTTGCTTGCGGGGATATGGATGATTGTTTCATATTTCGTAAGCCAGGGTGAAGACAGTTTTATAAAGAAAAGCGGATGGTCATTGGCTTTTGGTATATTAACAGTCATATTGGCTTTAATACTCATGTTTAAGCCTGATTTCGCTAATGTTGTTATGGCGTCAATTTTCGGAGCATGGGTTATTATTGCAGGTATAGCCAGAATATTTGAGGCTTTCGCCTTAAAAGATATTGGAAGCTCCTGGGGTTTTGTTTTAGCACTGGGGATTCTAACGCTTATTCTTGGGATATTCTTAGTTTGTCATCCACTTATAACATTTGTAGCTATAGGTATATTTATTGCTCTTTCACTGCTGTTTGAAGGTATAAACTTCATTATTATGGGATGTTCTTTATAAATTTCATATAGTCTGACAAAATTGAATAAATATATAATAACCATATTGATAGAGCACGTGATAACACGTGCTCTATTAATACTATTGTTCTTAAACACGGAGGGAAGTTAAAATCATGAAATTCAATCTATTTGGAAATCAGGAATATAAGAAAAATAGATTTATGCTTGGTCTGTATATTATTCTGATACTTATTGTTATAAGTTCTATAATTTTTCAAATAAAATATCAAAGATACGAAAATGTTTTCACTTGCGTGCTCACTCTAATATTATTTTTGATACCTAGATTTATCGATTACAGATTTAAAATCGACTTGCCCAGAACCCTTGAGGTAATTATAGTCCTTTTTATTTTTGCAGCGGATTTTTTAGGGGAAGTAAACGGTTTTTATCAAAGGTTTCCCTGGTGGGACTCAATGCTTCACATGTCTAACGGATTCTTAATGGCAGGCGTAGGCTTCTCATTGATAGATATACTTAATCAAAGTCACCGCGTTCAGTTCCACCTATCTCCTGCATTTGTTGTTATGGTCGCCTTTTGCTTTTCTATGACTATCGGAGTACTCTGGGAATTTTTTGAATTCTTTGCCGATCAAATCCTTAGAACAGATATGCAGAAGGACGCTATAGTGAACAGTATTTCTTCTATAACAATGAATGATATTTCTATCAACAAATCAATCTTGGTTTCAGGAATTGACGATGTAATTTTAAAAGGCAATCATCTATTGATAGATGGAGCGCTTGCAAAAAACGGAATGATTGCCATGTCGGATTATGGAATTAACGGATACCTTGATATTGGCCTTATTGATACGATGAAGGATATGATGATAAACTTTTTAGGCGCTGTAATATTCTCAATAATAGGCTATTTATATCTAATCGGCAGAGCCAAAGGGAAGTTTATAGAATGTATAGTTCCTAAATTTACCGAACTATCAAAAAATAACTCAAATGGAAAATCACTTACTAATATAAAGAAAACCGGCGGTTCAATTCTAAAAATAAATAAAGACAGAAAAAATGATGATGAATAATTTATGCACATATTATTATTGACGGTTTTTCTGTTTTAGTGTATAATGTTTTAAATACACTAACGGAAAGGCGGTAGATTTATGGATAACAATATTAATGGTTTTGACTATGAAAATATTGATAAATATATTGAGCTTATAAGAAGCCAAAATTCCAGATGGAACATGATTCCTTCACATTATTATACCAAATACAATGTTAAGCGCGGTCTTAGAAATGCGGACGGAACCGGAGTTCTTGCCGGGCTTACATCAATCGGCGAAGTTCATGGTTATGTTATTGACGAAGGCACTAAGTCACCAATAGAAGGTAAACTCAGATACAGAGGTATTGACGTTGAAGATATAGTTGCAAACTGCAGAGCTGAAAAAAGATTTGGTTTTGAAGAAGTGGCTTTTCTGCTTATGTTTGGCTTCCTGCCAAGCCAGTCTTTGCTTGACCAGTTTAAAAGATCTCTATCAAGTTACAGAGTTCTTCCGCCTGAATTCACAGAAGATATGATTCTGAAGGCTCCGAGTAAAAACATCATGAATAAGTTGGCAAGAAGCGTGCTGGCTCTCTATTCTTATGATGATAATCCGGACGAAATCTCTATACCTAATCTGCTCAGGCAAAGTTTTTCACTTATCGCTCGTTTCCCTGTGCTTATTGCTAATTCATACGCGTCAAAACGCCACTATTTTGATAACCAAAGTTTAATTCTGCACAACCCTGTGCCTGAATATTCAACAGCTCAAAACTTTCTTCATCTCATAAGAGCAGATAATAAGTTCACTGAGCTTGAGGCCGAGATTCTAGATTTGGCATTAATGCTGCAAGCCGAGCACGGAGGCGGAAACAACTCAGCTTTTACTGTGCATGTGCTTTCATCAACCGGAACGGATACATACTCGGCTATTTCCGCTGCTGTCGGTTCACTGAAAGGACCAAAGCACGGCGGAGCAAATGACAAAATGATGTCCCAAATGAATGAAATTAAAGCCAATGTTAAGAATTGGAAAGATAAAGACGAAATATATGAATACTTAAAAAAGATTCTGCGCAAAGAAGCCGGGGACGGAAACGGACTTATATACGGTATTGGTCATGCGGTTTACACTATTTCAGACCCAAGAGCCATAATACTAAAAGAAAGAGCCGGATATTTAGCAGAACAAACCGGTCACTCTGATGAATTTGCTCTTTATTCTGCAATTGAAGAACTTGCACCGATCGCTTTTAGAGAAATAAAGGGAATTGATAAACCTATGTGTGCAAATATAGATTTTTATTCCGGTTTCGTTTATCAAATGCTTGGTATACCTCAAGAACTGTTTACACCTATATTTGCAATGGCAAGAATAGTAGGCTGGTGCGCTCATAGAATTGAAGAAGTAACCACCAGCAACAAAATTATTCGCCCCGCCTACAAAAGTGCGGTTAAACGTCTTGAATATACGCCGATAGATGAAAGGAAAACACCTACTAAAGCTGATATAGAAATGAACACTATTAAAGACCAAACCGCGCCGTCAATCGATTCGGAAACCGGAGACTAATTTTATAATTGACTTTTGTTGTCTTAAGCCCGTCATACGTAAAGTGACGGGCTTTTATTTTATAATAATATAATAATTCACAGGCGTACATTCTTATCTTTATATGCTAATCAAAAAATTTTTTTACAAAAATGAACCTTTTTAATTTCAAATGTATCTAATTAGTGTAAAGCAAAAACAACAGCGCTGTTGAACTGCTTTGGAAAGGCAGAAAGTATAACATGGATAATTACACATTTACGCAAAAGGTTTTAGACGCTGAACAAACCTTATATAACATAGCAAAGTCTATTTTAATAATAGACACCGACTGCGAGGACGCGGTTCAAAACGCAATTCTAAACGCGTATACAAAGCTATCCTCTCTAAAGAACGAAGAGTATTTTAAAACATGGCTGGTCCGCATACTCATCAACGAATGCTATAAGCTAAAAAAGCGAAACTCCAAATTTGTCCCGTATGAAGAACAAATAACAGCTGATATTCAAACGCTCGACAATTCTGAGGTGATAGAATTATATCAGGCTATAATGGAACTTAAACCTAAAATACGTGTTGCAGTTGTTTTATTTTACATAGAAGGATATTCAGTAAATGAGATTAAGGATATTTTAAAAATTCCTGCCGGCACTGTAAAAAGCCGATTGGCAAAAGGCCGAAAAGCTCTAAAATCAAATTTGTCGTGTTTTGATTAACCATGAAAAGGAGAAAAATAATGAATATAGATAATAATAAAATTAAAAATTCCTTTCCAAAATCTACAAGCAAATTCCATTCAAAAATTCAGCTTACATTAGATGAGCTGCCTGAAAAAAAGGAGATTTATATTATGAATAGAAGAAAAACATTTAAAAGAGGATTGGCAATCTGCGCTGCCGCTGTTTTGTTAATAGGAACCACTGCATTTGCAGCAGGCAAGCTGGTCCCGATGATATATTCAAGTTCATCATCTATACCTGATTATTACTCTATTCCAACTGAACAAGAACTGGATAAAAAGCTGGGATACAGCGCTAATATTATTGAAAACTTTAACAATGGATTTGAATTTACAGGCGGAAATATAGTTGACAACAAGAGTAAGGATGAAAACGGTGATATTACCGAAGAGTTTAAAAGCTTCAGCGCTAAATATAAAAATGGTGACAAACGAATTACGCTAAGTATTGATAAGTCGGATAACTTTGAGGTTGGTGAAGGCACCCATACTATTCTTGCCGACAAATATCAGAATATAGATATTTACTATACAAACTATATAAATAAAATCGTACCTCCTGATTATAAACTTACTGAGCAGGATAAGATAGACGAAGAAAACGGCAGTTTAGTTTTCAGTTATGGTTCTGATGATATTGAAACTCAAGAACTTCAAAGCGTCTCATGGGTTCAGGAAGGAATAACTTACAACATTATGGGATTTGAAACCGGTATGAGCCAGGAAGACTTTGTAAACATGGCTAAAGAAGTTATAGACTATAAATAATAGAACAGCAGATGGTAACAGACTGGAGCCGTCGGATATTTTAAGTTACTTTGATTAACACAATAACGTTAAATCAATATCTTAAAAAATATCTGACGGCTCCAAATTCTTTATTAAATCTTAAGTTATTTAAATCTATTTTTCCATTCTTCCTTTGTCATTCTGTTTACATATTCTGTTTTTATTTCTTTTGTAATAGGCCAAAATTTATCTTTTTCAACATGATGAAATTTAAATCCACACTTTTCCTGAACCTTTTTAGACTTGTTATTGCCTTCAAAATACCCGCACCATATAGTTTTAAGGTTTAAGTCCTTAAAAGCGTGACGAAGCAAAGCGTCAACAGCCTCGCCTACTAATCCTCTGCCCCAATAAGGAACCGCTATCCAAAATCCGAGTTCTCCCTCATCAGAACCAATATCCAAATAACTCTTATCCCCTATCATCAAATCTATACCGCCAACCGGTTTATCCTCATCTTTTAAGATAATTGCATATGTTTCATCATTTGATAAAACACCTCGAATAGCATTCAAACTATATTCAACACTGGTATGTGCATACCAGCCGGCCTCAGGACCAACTCTAGGGTCTTTTGCATACTCATAAAGGTTTTCAGCGTCTTCATCTTTCCATGGACGCAATACTAGTCTTTCCGTCTTTAGTGGCATTTTCATAACCTGCCTTTTCATGTTTAATTTTAAAACCTATTTTTTAGTATTTTCCCATTCTTCTTTGGTTATCCTTGAAATATGCTCAGTTCTGGTATCATTCATCAAAAGCCACACCTTATCATTTTCGGTATGATGATAAGTAAAACCACATTTTTCCTGAACTCTGCGCGATTTGTCATTTCCATCAAAATATCCGCACCATATTGTTTTAAGATTCAAATCTTCAAATCCACGTCGCAGCAGTTCCCTGACTGCTTCCGGAATAAGACCCATACCCCAATACGGAACCCCTATCCAATATCCAATCTCGCCCTCGTCATCCTCAATATCAAAATTGCTTTTTTCACCTATCATTAATCCAATAGATCCAACCGGCTCATTTGTCTCTTTTAAAACAACCGCATAAGTCTCAGGGGCTGATAAAACTCCCTTTATAACCCCCGCACTGTCCTCAATACTGGTATGCACCGGCCAACCTGCAATAGGACCAACTTTCGGATCGCTCGCATATTTATATAAAGATTCAGCGTCTTCATCTTTCCATGGACGCAGTATTAGTCTCTCCGTCTCAATCATTGCTTATCACCGTCATTTCTCCAATTTTTTATAAAACTTATAAACTCTTCTGCCGGCAATGGTTTTGAAAATACAAATCCCTGAATCAAATCACAGCCGATTTCTTTTAAATATTCAACCTGTTCAGTATTTTCAACGCCCTCAGACACAGTTTTCATATCAAGAGCCTTTGCCATTTCTATAATACTTTTCCACAACTTTTTATCCCGCAGACTATTGTTACTTTCCCGAAAAAACAACATATCTAACTTTAAAGTATCTATCGGTATATTTTTCAGAACATTCAGCGAAGACTGTCCGGCGCCGAAATCATCCAGCGAACACGAAAATCCGGCTTTATGAAGCTGAGATACAGAACTAATAAAAAGCTTATAATCTTCAAACACAAAACTTTCTGTAAACTCTAATTCAATACCTCCGTCAGGAATATTATATCTTTCTTTCGTCCCGGTATAAAATTCAACAAAGTCGGGCTGCCACAGCCCTTTTCTTGATACATTTACCGAAATTGGCCCGGGCACATCGCCGCTTTCCAAACATCTTTTGTAAAACCGACATGCTTCCTCCAGCATAAAACGGTCTATACTAACAATAAAACCGTTTCTTTCAAACAAAGATATGAATTCCGATGGAGGGATTATACCTTTATTGGGGTCTTTCCACCTTACAAGAGCCTCAGCACCCGCGACTTTATATGTCCTGCAATCTATTTTGGGCTGTAGATACATTTTAAACTCGCCGTTATCAAGAGCGGTTTCCATACGGGATTCCATTTCAATTTCTCTTAAATGTTCTTCCCTCATCTTATCATTATAATATACCATTCGGCTTTCACCGGAATTTTTTATCGCTTTTACCGCAACATTTGCTCTGTTAAGCATGTCCCTTAGTGATATATTGTCATTTTGATTTATCAAATATATCCCCATATACATCTCAATTTTAAATTTATATTTTTGAATATCCGGATATGTACACAAACGCTTTTTAGCTGTCTCAAAAAAAACTTTTAACTCATCTTTAACTTTATACTTTCTTATGGAAACCAAATTGTCAACATTGAATCTTGCAAATACTTCTCCGTCTCTAATTGTTTTATTAATCCCGTCTGCCCAATATTTTAACAGCTTATCGCCGACATCATAACCGAAAATTTCATTCACATATTTAAAATTTTTTATATCCGCATATAAAATAGCATAATTTTCTTCACTATTTTTCCTAATAGCCTCTTCGGCGTCTATCATAAACTTTTGTTCATTTCTATAACCTGTCAGCGAATCAACAAATGCCAGCTTTTCCAATTCCCTTCTGCTGCGCTCTCCCATTCTTCTAATGCGTATCAGCAGAAATAAAAACAGTAAAGCAGATCCTAAAATTATCCCTACTATTCCAATAATCATATTAGAGTAGTATCTGCTGATGTCTGCTGACGGAACAACACAAAACACAAACCAATCATTAACACCTATAGGCGTGTATGCTGCCCAGCGCTTTTCTCCATTATAATAATATTCAATATTTCCGGCTTGTCCATTTCTTAAATCTGATTTTAACTTTTCTTTTGAACTATCATCATAATTATAAGGAGTTATGATATCAGGTGAATTTTGATCCACAGTTGGACGTTTTGACCTTATAACATAATTCCCCTGACTATCTACTATATGCGCAAATCCATTTCCCGCATAAACTGAGTTATTCAATATATTATGAAGCGATTCGGCAGCACGAACAGCGCAAAGGGCGCTTATCACCCTGCCTCCGCGAATTATGGGAACAGCATAGAAATTCACGTATAAATCGCCTATTTCAGCCTTCTGAGTATTAGTTATAACTCTTTCTCCTGCATAGACTTTCTCTACAAATTCTTTGTCTGAAATATCTATATCTTTATATTGGGTTCCATCAATATCCACTCCCATAGTTATACCATTTTTATCAACAAATCCCATACGTATAAAAGCATTATCATCATTTATAGTTTTAAGTACAGGCAAGATAGTATCATAATTAACCTCTTCAAGTCCGCCAATCATTTTAGCGACGCCGTCTAAGGTTTGAAAGTCACCCTCTATCTGCTTATTAACGGTTGTCTTGCTGTTTTCCGCAATTTCTTTAATATATTTTTGGCTTTCTAACTCATTCTGAATTTTACAATAGTTCAAAAATAATATACATAAACCTATAAATATAACACAAAATACGGCCGCAACAACTGTCAGCCGATCTTTCATAATATTATTTTTTTTATTTTTATTATTGCTGTAAAACGATTTAAACACACCAACCTACCCCATTAAAAACCGTTCTTATGACCATCTGTTTGGAAGCAAATAATCAAGAGTAACAATTTTATCTTTCAACATTACTTCACAGTTTATATTTTCGTTATTTATTTGATATATAAATTCACGGCATCGGCCGCAAGGCGGAATTATATCATCCCATGCGCTCACAGCAACCATTTTTATAATTCTGCTTTCGCCGGCAGTAATCATAGCCGCTATTGCTGCATGTTCCGCACAAAACCCCATAGAGCACGGAGCGTCAATACAAACGCCTTTATAAACATTTCCTTTATCCGTTAAGATAGCTGCCGCAACAGAACCAGCCGATGTATAATCGGACAATTTTCTTTCATTCACAGTTTCAGCGGCTATCTTATATAATTCATCAAAGTTCATAATTATCTAACTCCATCATTTTTATAAAGCCGCAGCGCTGTATAAAAAGCAAACTGCGGCTTATCAGTTTAATTAATTTCTATTGTCTGAGCTTCATCATACTGTTTTGAAACACTCTCTGGACACTTAGTAAACTGGCTCACAACAAATATCACCAAACATGAAATTATAAACGCCGGAACTAACTCATAAACATTAAATATACCACCCTTTAAGAAGTACCATATAATATCAACAATACCTCCTGTAAGCACACCGGCTATAGCAGCAGGAGCTGTGGTCTTTCTATAATAGAGTGAGAATAAGATACATGGTCCGAACGCGGCTCCAAATCCTCCCCAAGCCATAGATACCAACTCGAATACTGAACTGTTTCTGTTTAGAGAAATAAATATTGCAATAAGTGCAATAACCACAACAGCATATCTGCTTATTCTAACCAATGAATCACTGCTGGGTTTCTTCTTTGAAAACAGTCTGTAAAGGTCCTCTCCGAACGTTGATGCAGTAACCAAAAGCTGAGAGTCAGCCGTACTCATTATAGCTGCTAAAATAGCTGTAAGGAATACTCCGCTGAGGATTATCATAAAGATGTTTTTAGAGCCCCCGAATATGGTCTGTATTAAAACCATAAATATTTTTTCACTGTCACCGTTTACCATTTCAACATAGTTTTGGGCAACCATACCATTTTCAACATATACTTTTCCTAATACACCAATAAGAACTGCAGCACCTAAAGTTAAAATTACCCATATCATCGCAATTATTCTGGCGGGTCTTACTTCTTTAGGGCTTCTGATAGCCATAAATCTGGATAAAATATGCGGCTGACCAAAATATCCGAGCCCCCAGCCTAAGCTTGAGACCAAAAGCAGTATATTAATCGTTCCGCCGGCGCTTTTCGGAAGCCATGAAAACACTTCATTCTTTGCGGCTTCCAGTCCTTTAAATTCTATTGCTGTCCCTTCAAATCCGCCCATCTGACAAACGATAATAATCGGAATAGCTATAATCGCAAAAAACATAATTATTCCCTGAATCAAATCTGTCCATGCGACAGCTTTAAATCCGCCTGTGAACGTATATCCGGTAATAATTACGCCGCCGATAATCAAACCGACAACGTAAGGCACGCCCAGCGTTGCTTCAAGCAGCTTAGCTCCTGCAGTGAACTGAGAAGCGGTATAAATCAAAAAGAAAAACATAATAAAAAGCGAAGAAGCAACTCTGAGTATATGAGTTTTATCTTCAAACCTGTTTTCAAAATACACCGGGATTGTAATAGAGTTATTGGAAACCTCAGTCTGCTTTCTAAGGCGTTTAGCAACAAACAGCCAGTTTAAATATGTACCTATAAGCAATCCAATAGCTGTCCAAAGTGCTTCTGTTGTTCCCCCAAACACCAAAAATGCCGTGCCGGGCAATCCCAAGAGCAGCCAGCCGCTCATATCAGATGCCTGAGCTGACATTGCCGCAACCCATTTGTTTAAACCTCTTCCGCCCAAAAAGTAGTCGTTAAGAGTATTATTTGTATTATAAAATCCAAATCCAATCAGAAGCATAAACAAAAGATATACTGCAAAAACGACTACCTGAATAACAATAGTTAACACAATTTTTACCTCCGCCCTTATAAGTTTTGATTATAAAAATATTAATATAAAATATGTTGTTATTTTACCATAAATTTCTACATAAATCAACTAGTTTTTTGGAAATAATTTTCGGTTAACTACTGTATCATATTATTCAATTTTTTATTTTACTGAGTATAATGCTCTAAGTGAATTTATTATACATAGGAATGCAACTCCCGTATCAGCAAAAACAGCCAGCCACATATTGGAATAAATACCTGTTAGTCCAAGAAACATTACTATAATTTTAATTGCTAGTGCAAACACTACGTTTTGTTTTGCAATTGCAGTGGCTTTCTTTGAAATTGCTATTGATTTAGGGACAGCATCCATATTTGAATTCATAAACACAACGTCAGCAGCTTCTATGGCCGCGTCTGCGCCGCTTCCCATTGCCGCTCCAACATCTGCGCCGGCTAAAACCGGTGCGTCATTTATTCCATCTCCGACAAACATAACACTTCCATACTCATGTCTTATCTTTTTTAGTTCACTGACCTTATTTTCAGGCAAAAGTTTTGCACTGTAATTATCAACGCCTGTATATTCGGCAACCTGTTTAGCAGTTTCTTCTGAATCGCCCGTCAATATAGCAGTCACAGCGCCCTGAGATTTTATCTTTTTTATAGCCGGAGCCGCTTCGCTCTTTATTGCATCCGCAATCAAAATATATCCCTGCAAAACTCCGTCTATCGCTAATAATACTTCTGAACCTCCTCCCGAGGGATTATATTTAGAAATATCAATACTGTTTGCTTCCATAAGTTTTCTATTTCCCAAAATTAATGACTTATCTTCGATATCAGCCTTAATTCCCATTCCTGAAAGTTCATGTACATTATTTGGTCTTACTATATCAAGTCCTCTGCGTTTGGCTTCTGCAACGATACTTTCGCCTATAGGATGAGTTGAATTCAACTCGCAGGAAGCAGATAATTTCAACACTTCATCTTCATTAAGGCTGCCAACCGTATGAATATTTTGTACTTCAAAATTCCCCTCTGTCACTGTTCCTGTCTTATCCATAACAACAGCTTTTATTTTGGACAGAGATTCCATAACCACTCCGCCCTTAAACAAAATTCCAAATTTTGAACCGGCGCCTATTCCGCAAAAATAAGCAAGAGGCACGCTCAGCACCAGGGCGCACGGACAGCTCATAACCAAGAAGCTAAGCGCGGTATATATCCAAGGATAAAAATCCTGATTCAGTATTAAAGGCATACAAATCGCCGTGAAAGCCGCTATAGCAACAACAATCGGAGTATAGATTCTGGCAAAACGCGTTATAAAGTTTTCAATTCTAGGCTTGCTTGCAGCCGCTTCCTCAACAGATTTTAATATCCTGGAAACCATTGAATCCCCAAGAACTTTACTTACTTTCACTTTTAACAGCCCGGATGTATTAACGCATCCTGACACTATTTCATCACCGGGTTTAACTTTCACCGGAACAGGTTCGCCGGTTACAGCCGATGTATCAAGCCGGCTCTCACCCTCAACCACTATTCCGTCAAGCGGAACCCTGTCACCGGGCCGTACCAGCACCAAATCGCCGGGAACTGCACCCTCTGCAGGTATAATCTTCACTTCTTTATCTGCAACAAGATTAACAGTCTCGGGTCTTAAATCAACCGCGTCCATAATTTGACTTCTGCTTCTGCTTACAGCAATCTTTTCAAACAGCTCTCCGACACGGAAAAACAGCATTACTCCTACCGCTTCAGGATACTCGCCAATCACAAAAGCTCCAAGCGTGGCAACAGACATCAAAAAATTCTCATCAAACACTTTACCCTTTGTAATATTTTTCACGGCTGTTAAAAGTACCCCGCCGCCAAGTATTAAATATGATATGATAAGAATCGAAACCGTTACAATATTGTAATCCTCAACTCCTAGTATGGCTTTGAATATTAACGTTCCTAAAAACAGCACTGCACCGGCAACAATAGAAATAATATCTTTGCGGTTTTCTTTTATATGTCCTCTGCTTTTTGTATTTCCGCCGTCTTCTTTTATAAATACTCCGCTCTCAATTTTCTGAGCCGCCCGTATAATTTCAGGAAGCAGTTTATCCGGATTTTCCGCCGTAACCGTAATCTGTTTTAAAGGAAACGATATATTGACCCCGACGACTCCCGGAATGTTACCGGACACCCTCTCAATTTTAGCGGCGCAATTAGCGCAATCCAAATTATCTATAGTATATTTTTTGGTTATTAAATTTTTATAATTGTTCTCAGACTTATCGCCTTTTAAATCTTTATTTAAAGAACAATTTTCATTATAGATATCACATGTATTATCGTAATACATATGATGTTCATGTATATGACCGCCGCCTTCCTGCACTGAACAGCCGCAATCACACTCATATAATTTTTTATCTTCCGGCAAATTTGCTTTTTTCATATTGGTCACCTCTTCTATATACATCTTATTCAACATATGAACAATTGTTCATATGTTTATAATGTTATAATAACACCCCTTACTATATTTGTCAATAGCTTTTTAAAATATTTAAAAAATATAATGTCCTATATTTTACAAAAACGGGAACAAATAGTATAATAAAACAGTCAAATATATATCTTGATAAAATTGAAGAACAATTAAAAAATTATATTAAAGAGGTGGGTTATTTATGAAAAAACTATTATGTTTTGCTTTATCAATTTTTATGGCTTTATCTATTGCTGTGATTCCGGCTTACGCTGAAAATATTGACGGGCTGGAATCTGCTATTCTAACCGTAAAATCAAGGGTTGAGATACCACAGGAGTATTCAGAGTTTGAAAGTGATACCTTGATGTCTGACAGAGGCGTCACGAGCTATGATTTAAAATGGTCGACACTGAAAGATGAAAACGATGAAACCAAATATATTAACATCACTATCGACCAATATGGAAATATAACAAAATATTCAACAAGCGAAAGAAATAACTACTATTATAACGGAGACGCCAAACTGCCAAATTATACTGAAGAACAGCTGATACAAATTGGATACGACTTTTTACAAAAGCTAAACCCCGATTTGATATCTCAGTTCAGTTTCGAAAGCGGCAAAACCTCAGGTATAAGTATAAGTTATCCTGAAACGACTGTAATATTTCATCGTTACATAAACGGTTTACCATTCTGCGGAGATACAGCTTCGTTATATACCAACACATCAACCGGTGAAATATCCAGTATGCGTGTTTCTTTAACATATTGTGACGAAGTTCCAATGCCTGATAATTTAATTTCAGAATCAGACGCTATCGGACATTTTAACAATCTGTCTCCAATGACGGCTAAATATATCAGCAGCGGTGAAAATAAAGCAATCCTTGTTTATGAGCCCAAAAATCAATATTTAGAAATTGACGCAAAAAACGGCGGGGAATATAAAGAATACACTGACTCAAGTAACAAAGTAATGTCCGGAGGTGGCGGAGGCGGTTCAAATATGGCTGCTGAAAGCGCCAGTGACAGCGGCTTGACAGAGAAGGAGCTTGAGGGGATTAAACAGATGAATAATCTAATGTCAACCGAACAGCTTCGCAGTATTGCAGAGGGAATGACAGAACTTAATCTTGAAAGTGATAATTATGCGTCATGCAGTTATAGAAGAGTATACAAATCTTATGAAGAGTCTGAATTTGATTATTATGCCGACTTAACATATATTAAATATGACGAGAATAACAAACAAAGCAGGAAGCGCATATCTTTTAATGCCGCTACCGGTGAATTTTTAAATTATTATTCTGATTCCAGCAATTATGGTGATAAAGTTCCAAAATATACTGAGGCTCAGGCTCTTGATATTGCCAAAAGCTTCGCAGATAAGTATTCTAACAAAGAGTATATTAATACCGACAGCGACCTTGAAGCTTCAGATAAGATTGACGAATCATTGGATTATTATAACAACTATTATTTTACATTTGAAAGAAAGGTTAACGGATTTAATTACTCACCTGAATATATTAGTGTAAAAGTCGATAAGTTGACAAACGAAATAATTTCTTTTACTAAACAATGGAGTGACAAAACTGAGTTTGAATCAACTGAGAATATGATTTCTGCTGAAGAGGCCGCAGAAGCTTTAATGAATACTGTTGGCATTGAACTCTGTTATGTTTCGAATCTGTCAGCAGGCAAAACTTGCACAGCTGATTTAGTTTATAAACTTAAAGGTTCAGGCAATTATTATATTTCAGCTAAAACAGGCAAACGTGTAAATTATAATGGAGACGAGTACAAAGAAACACAAAACCCCAATACTGCTGATGATATAAGCGGCCACTATGCTGAAAAACAAATCACAGCTTTGCTTGCATATAATGCAATTATTCTTCCTGAAGGTGAAACCTCTTTCAGACCCGATGAAGCAATCACTCAAGGTGAAATGATTACTTTTGCTTCAATCCTTAAAGGTCAAAGATTCCCAAGACCTTTAAATTATGAAACAATTTATCGTTTTGCAAAGAATAACAATATTGTAGACTATAAAGATATTGCCGACGCAGAAACAATATGCACAAGAGAGAATGGAACAATGTTCATAATCAGAGCACTCGGATACCAAAACATTGCTGAACTGCCCGACATTTTTGACTGCAAATTTGCAGATAAAGATTTAATATCTCCGGGAATGGAAGGATATGTAGCGCTTAGCAGAGGATTTGGTTTGATAGGAGGAAACCCTGATAATACATTTAATCCTCAAGGAGAGCTTACCCGCGCAGACGCTGCAATAATGATATATAATTTCATGACAAAATAAAAAACAAGTTAAGATACAAAAAGACGGTCAGCTGCTTTTACAGCAGCTGACCGTCTTTTATTTTATGTTCAACATGGGATAAAGTCTTGTTGATTATATCAACCACATGGTCGTCATCTATAGAATAATAAATACTTTTGCCCTCACGTCTCGTCTTAACTTGTCCGCCCAATTTCAATTGCTTAAGCTGATGTGATATAGCTGACTGCGACATATCAAGCATAGCGGAAATATCCGATACACACATTTCGTTTTGAGACAGCGCATACAAAATTTTAACACGTGTTTCGTCTCCCAAAACTTTAAAAAATGATGATATATTTGAAATCAGTTTATCATTTAATAACTTTTGTGAATGTTTCGTCTGCTTCTCATCAAGTTTTCTTTCTGTTTCAAACTCATCCTCCATAAATACATCTCCCTAAATATATTATTGTTCAGGAACAACCGCAAAAAACACTAAGTTACTTTTACTGTCATTAATTAAGCTATGACTGTGACCTTTGGGACAATAATGACATAATCCCTCAGATACACTCTCATATTCACCGTCATACAAAACTTTTCCTGTGCCATTTAAAATATATATAATTTCACTGCTTGTATCATGGGTATGTAATCCAATAGACGCTCCGGGTTCCAAACATCCGTACATAATTTTATTGTTTTTATCAACAAACATATGTGATGCAACATTTTTTTCTCCGCCATTAAAATTAGGAATAACAGTTTCTTCTATTTCATTAAAATTAATAATCATTATATCATCCCCAAACACTGATTTCTAACCCGAAAAATTTGAAAACGCTTCATAAATTGTCACAGCATTATTATGAGAAGCTCGTTTCTTAAAATCCCCGGATTCTCTTTCATACAAAGATTTAACCAGCAAATATAAATCACCGCTGTAACCTATCTTCTCCATAATAACAGGATTGGTATTTAAATCCAGCTCATAATCAAAGCAGTCTGCATTATTGCCGCTCATCAAATAATCCCTATATGGTTTGTCAACAATAAAAATCATATTATCGCCGGAATCAAGCTCGCTCATAAGTCTGGTTTGAACCGCAACAAACTCGTCGCTCTCCTCTTCCCTGCTGGCAATCATAGGCGTCAAAGATATTGTCACAACTCCGTCATCATTTACATCATTGGCAAAATCCAACATGGTTTCCTTAATGCGGTTTACAGTTTCATCGGAGACAGCTGTCTCTGAATAATAGCCAACATATAAATCATATTGCGGAGTATTCACAATCTCAAATACAGTAATTGCAACAACTATTAATGCCGCCGCAATTCCGATTATCCACCATTTCTTATAATACCAAAAGTTTGCCATTCTATCTTTAACCGGCAGTTCCTTTGTCATAGCTTTAGCCTCACGGGCATCTCTGTCCATAATACCACCTCTGTATGTGATTTAACTCCGCAAATATCCCTTTTTACACTAATAAATAAAATAACTGCTAATCAAGCGGCTTCATTGTCGGGAACAATAAGACGTCACGTATTGAACTGCTGTCGGTCAGCAGCATAACAAGCCTGTCAATACCTATACCCAGACCGCCAGTTGGAGGAAGTCCGTATTCAAGCGCATTAACATAATCCTCATCCATCATGTTTGCCTCATCATCACCCTGCTCTCTCTTCTCGACCTGACTCATAAAACGTTCCTTTTGGTCGATTGGGTCATTAAGCTCTGAAAACGCGTTTCCAAACTCTCTGCGGGTAATAAATATTTCAAAACGCTCAGTAAATTCAGGGTTGTCCGCAAATCTTTTAGCAAGAGGAGAAATCTCAACAGGATACTCATAAATAAACGTAGGCTGAACAAGTTCCTCTTCTACCTTTTCCTCAAACACTAGACTGATAATTTCACCGCGGGAAAGCTTAGGCGCGTCAGCGTCACATTCAACGCCGATAGATTTTGCAAGTTCTTCCGCCTCTTCTGCTGTCTTAGTCTGTGAAAAATCAACACCTGTATATTTTTTTATTGACTCAAGCATTGTCATTCTTGCCCACGGCTGACCTAAATCTATTTCTTCATCCTGATAAGTAATTTTTGTTGTGCCCAAAACTTCCTGTGCTACAGTTTTAATAAGATTTTCAGTAAGCTCCATCATTCCCAAATAATCGGTGTATGCTTCATATAGTTCAATTGTTGTGAATTCAGGATTATGCTTAACATCCATTCCTTCATTTCTGAAAAGTCTTCCCATTTCGTATACTTTTTCAAAACCGCCGACTATGAGACGCTTCAAATATAACTCAGGCGCAATTCTAAGATACATATCAATATCCAAAGTATTGTGGTGAGTAATAAATGGACGCGCTGCTGCTCCTCCCGGTATTGTATTGAGAATAGGAGTTTCAACTTCCATATAACCTCTGCTGTCCAAATAGTTTCTGATAGCTCTGATTATACGGCTTCTGAGTTCAAACGTTCTCTTAACATCCGGATTCATGATAAGGTCAACATATCTCTGCCTATATCTCAAATCTGTATTTGTAAGACCATGATATTTTTCAGGCAGCGGCCGCAAAGATTTAGAAAGAAGCACTATCTTAGATGCTCTTACAGATATCTCGCCCTTTTGAGTGGTAAACACCTCTCCTGTCACTCCGACAATATCACCTATATCATATTTCTTATATACCTTATATTCGTCGTCTCCCAATTCGTCACGCTTAACACAAAGCTGAATCCTTCCGCTTCTATCTGCCAAATCTGCAAACGACATTTTTCCCATTACACGCTTAGACATAAGACGGCCGGCTATTGAGACAACTTTGCCTTCAAAATCAGCATAATTTTCCTTTATGTCTCCTGCCATATCTGTTCGTTCATATGAAGTGATTTCAAAAGGATTAGCACCGCTTTCCTGCAGCACAGCAAGTTTTTCACGTCTAATCTTTAAAACCTCGTTCAAATCACTTTCAGTATTATTCTTTTGTTGATTATTCTCGCTCATTTTTCCCTCCAACTATTATTCTGATACGCTCAGAAAATTAAGAAATCTTTAAAATCTTATATTGAATAACTCCGGCAGGCGCATCCACATCAATCATTTCGCCTTCAGCCTTTCCCATAAGTGACTTGCCAAGAGGAGACTCGTCTGAGAGCCTTCCCTCATCAGGGTCAGCTTCTGTAGAACCAACAATTTTATATGTTATATCTTCATCAAATTCAATATCGTGAATAGTAACGGTTGCGCCAAGTTCAACTTTTGACGTATCGCGTTCGCTCTCATCAATCACTATAGCGTTTTTCAGCATATTCTCAACAGAGACAATGCGGGCCTCAACCTGAGCTTGTTCATTTTTTGCCTCATCGTATTCCGAGTTCTCGGAAAGATCTCCAAATCCAAGAGCAACTTTTATTTTTTCAGAAACTTCTTTTCTTTTTTTAGTCTTTAAATATTCAAGTTCTTCCTCAAGCTGCTTAAGACCGTCCTCAGTCAACTTTACCTGTTTATTGTCCATTCTTATTACCTCCGATATTTTTATATATCAACTAAACCTTCTGTGATTAACTTATAAATTATACTTTAATAACTATAAAATGTCAATACACATTAATTATATTTATGTCTTTTTATACTGTCACCAAACGCTCACCCAAATATAATCCCACGGTATCACCATTCTTATCCTTTGCAGTCCCGGTAACGCATAAATCTCTTCCGCATCTTAGCTTACCGTTATTGAAATCAATTATTACCTGATATCTGCACTTTTGTGATTCAGAAACATCCAGCACCATAATCGGAAGACCAAATTTTGAATAAACATAATCTGCAGTCTTATTACCGGCTGAAATATTCTTGGTATATATCGTTACATATTTAAACTCTCTGCAAACCAAATTCATTACTGTGTTAAGCCCTCTTAAATCATCGACATCGTCAACGATTATACCTGCTCCTGCTTTAAACCCAGGAGTATTCAAAAGACTCAAAACATATTTAATTGATATTTCAATATTATCGCAGCCAATCGGCACTTTAACCGGATACTCTGCAGTCTGTTTTTCCGTAAGCTTATTTCGGTCTTGCTGTTCAATCAGTATTTTTTTATTATAAAACAGTTCTTTTATAAAATGATATAAATCTTTTATCTTTTGTGAGATGAACTTAAAAAATAACATAGTTCACTCCACCAATCTTAGTATTATTTCTTTCTAAAAGCTATTTTGAAACAGAATTCAAATAATTTACTGCCGCAGATAATTGTTCATCCTCCTCAAGAGTTAAGTTATCAAGATTAGCGTACTTATTTAATTCCATAGGCACCGTCTCATCAGGTTCTATACCAAGTTTATGGATACAAGTTCCGTTCGGAGTATAATATCTCGCAATTGTTACAGAAACAATTCCGTCACCTAAACCGAAAACAGACTGAACAATTCCCTTACCATAAGATTTTTCTCCTATCACATGAGCTAATCCATAATCTTTCAAAGCCCCGGTTACTATTTCGCTTGCGGATGCGGAACCCTGATTTATAAGAACCGTAACGGGTATATAATACTGCTTTCCATTTGATTTATAATCTTCCCTGTTTCCTTTCTTATCAAGAGTGTATACCACATCTTCACCGCTCTTAACAAAATTGGATGCGACATCCACAGCAGCTTCAATATATCCGCCCGGATTATTTCTTAAATCCAAAACCAAAGATTTAGCTCCGTCAGAAGTTAATTTGCTCAAAGCCTTATTAAAATCATCACCGGTACTTTCAATAAACTGTGATATTGATATATAGCCTATATTAGTTCCGTCAATTATTTTTGACTTTACTGTTTTAACGTTAATATGCTGACGCTCTACCGTAAGGCTTACCGTTTCACCTGACTCGGCCTTCAAGACCTCAATATCAACAGTCGTTCCGGTTTGTCCTTTCATATTTCTGACCGCCTCATTGATTTGCTCTCCGGTATAACTTACTCCCGCTACTTTTAAAATTTTATCACCGCTTACCAAGCCAACTTTTTCAGCCGGAGTGTCCGATATAGCTGACACAACGGTTATTGTATTGTCTTCGATATTATTTTCTATATACACGCCAATTCCATCAAAGCTTCCGCTGACATCTTCCATATATTCATCAGCCTCTTCGCCGTAAATGTAATTAGTATACGCGTCTTCTGTCCCCTGAGCAAATCCCTCAATGGAGCTGTTTACATAATCCGACATGGGAACGTCTTCATAATACATATTTTTTATTGTGTTTGTAACTGTTGAAAACTTTATAAAGTCAAGATAATTTGTAAATCCAAAAGGATTTACAAGACCTACGGTAAGCACAGCAGTCACAACAATTAATAAAACCGAACAAACAATCAATACCCGTTTTTTTATATACATATTCTGCTCCTTAAAAATATATTACCAAACTAAAATCAAAGAACCTTACTGCAAAATTTATCCGCATTCATAAAGCGGATCATAAAAGTATTCTTAAATCGTAAGAATAACATTATCATCCGCTTTAGTATAAATAATCCCAATACAAATTTATGCCATTAAAACAAAAATGACGCGGCTATGCCCGAACAAATACCAATTAAAAATATTGCCGCTATAACTATAGCAGTAACCTTCACAGCCTTTTTACTCATCGTAATTCCTCCAATCAAAATAATAAACCACAAGGGCGGAAAGCGACAAAAAACTCGCTTAAAACCGCCCCCACTAATTAATCATATTATCCACGGCCTAAATTTATTCAGCCGCACAAATTACATACTAAAGCCTAGTTGGCTGAGATGACAAATATTTATTTACCATCATCGCTACCTTAAATATAATAGCGTCGTCGAATTCTCTCAAATCAAGACCGGTAAGCTTCTTTATTTTATCAAGCCTATATACTAATGTATTTCTGTGTACAAACAGTTTTCTTGAAGTCTCTGAAACGTTAAGATTATTTTCAAAGAATTTCTGAATAGTATATATAGTCTCGCTGTCAAGCACATTAATAGATTCTTTCTTAAATACCTCGTCCAGGAACAATTCACACAAAGTTGTAGGCAGCTGGTATATCAGACGGCCTATTCCTAAATTATCATAGCTGATTATATCCTTCTCGGTATCAAACACTTTGCCAACTTCAAGCGCAATTCTTGACTCCCTATACGCCTGTGACAAATCCTGAACCCTTTCAACAAGAGTTGAAATACCAATGAGCGGAGTAATCATAGCTTCAGCGCCCAAAGTGTCAAAAATATTCTGAGCGATAACCATAATTTCTTCCTTAGTAGGTTCTGTTCTAAATTCCTTAACAACAACAGCGTCCCGCTCGTCAACACGGATAACATAATCGTTTGCTTTATCAGGGAAAAGATTGTTTAATATCTCAAGGTATCCCTGGTCGGTCTCCTCAACAACCCTGATTAAATAAACAACCCTGGGGCACTCAACATTAATATGAAGTTCCTTAGTTCTATAAAGAACATCTCCCGGCAGAACATTATCAACGATAATATTTTTAACAAAGCTTGCCTTGTCATATTTTTCGTCATAATACTGCTTAATGGTCAAAAAGTTCACAGCAAGGAATGAACACGCATTTCTGGCAATATCGTCGTCTCCCTCACAGAAAACAACAAACTCACACTTACTGAATGTTTCTATTTTTTTATAGCAGGCTCCCGCCACCGTCTTTACTTCACCTGTAGCAGAAAAAACTGTAAAAATATTATCAACAGTATTTCCGATTTTATCCTCATCACTGCACGCGATGATTGTGTCGCTGTCATCAATAACTCCCAGCGTCCTTTGAACTTCTCTTTTCAATTGTACAAGCGTATTTTGAAATACTCTGCCCTGCACATTCGACACCCCCTGCAAATATATTTGTACAGATAATTTTACCTAATTGTTATTATAACTTAAAATTTCAAATAATGCAACACAAATTGTACAAAATTAATAAAAATGTCACAAAATACAAACATCCCCGTAAAAACGTTATTTCTAAAGTCTCGTTTTATTATTTACACCATTTTGACACCGTTCTGCTTTTCATCAACAATTTTCTAATAATGCTACCCCTTTATCTACTTGAGTTTTTAAAATGTGATTATAGTCTTGTGTTATTTCAACATTTTTATGACCTACCCAGTTTGAAACTACATTTAGAGGCACTCCAGCATACGCAGATAATGTTACGAATGTATGTCTTAAACCATGAGATACTATCTCCTTTTCCGATTGTATTCTTTTCAGCAAATCATTAATTCTATATATAAATAACGTTGAAGAAACATATGTATCATTTAATGTAGCACTTATTCTATTACTTGTTATACCCAATTTTTGCTGTATTTTTATTATCTTTTCTATTACTTCTATTGCCTTTGATTTAAATGGAATTGTTCGCATTCTTTCAGAAAATGTAGTAACAATAACTTTATTTTTATACACACTATTTAACCAGTCTAAACAGTAATCTTGAAATAACATATACGAATCTTGTGTTTCAAAATTGCCTTTTGCGACCTCTTTTTTATACTCTCTAAGTTTTCGTTTTACTGCGGATTCTCTTTTAGCATAGCCATAATGAGGCTTGACCATTTCTTCATTTTGATATTTAAATACCCATCTACCATCCTTTCTTTGATATATGCTCCTTGCTGTTACTAATATACCGAGGTTTGATATTAAAGATATTTCTTATTCAGACATTAATAAAAACAATTTGCATACCAAACCACCGATAAGATCTTACAACTATGAATTAATAAATGGAGACAATGATGTAAAGTTTCGCCCTGACAATAAGTATCAAAATTAGGATCTTAATTGTTAAACTCTATATAATAACATTCATCTAATATTCTACCGTTATTACCATTATCTGAAGTTAAAATCAGTAAAATAATAATTGTTAACTTATCCCAATATGTTTTTTCTACTCTTATCGTGTTGCTGTCTAAATTTGTTGTTACATACGTTCCGATGTCATTGTTTTTATTACCATTAGAATTAGAGTCCCAACTTTTCACTAAATCCCTGTATTCATTATAATCCGAAATCGTTGTATTTTTAATACTATTTTGTTCATTATCGCATATTATGTTTCTTACTGTTTCCAAATTTGTTCTTTTTTTAGCATCTTACCATACCTCCGCTTACTTGGATAGCTGAAAAACAAGGCTCATGTGCAATATATCTCATATGGTTAAAAATATATATTTGATAGAATATTCACATATTTTATAGATTGGGAGTGAAATGATGAATATCTTAAAAAAGTGCTTTAGTAAAACACTATACTTTAGAAGAATGGAACTAAAATTAAATCAAGAGAAAATGGCGGAAAAATGCTGTCTATCGCCACGTCAATACACAGATTTAGAAAATGGGAAAAGACTCCCGTCTTTTAGGAGTTTAATTAATATAATTATAAATGGCAGAATAGACTTAAATCTATTTATAGAAGAAATTATCAAAGCTGGATACGCACCTGAAGATTCAGTAGGTAAATAAATTTTAGGTTTATAAATAGAAATAGGCTTCTTAAATATTTTAAGAAGCCTATTTGTCATTATTTATTTATTTAAATCTTATAACTAAAAATTTTATACAATTTATTAATTTATATCAATTCGATACTGTTCGCCGTTCCATGTTACGTTCTGAGTTATTGTCATTTCTATTGCTGTCAGCGGAACATATGCAACATCATCTATCATTGTCATTGGATATCCCATATCATACGATTCTCCATTTACTATTATACCTTTGTTATCCAACATCATATAAATATAGTTTCCGTTATATTCCATTGCAATTGATTTATACTCATTATTCCAATCAATAGTTTTCGCTCCTATATATTTATATATTTCATCCATTGGCAGCATGATAATCCCATCTTTTATAATCGGCTGATCATAAAAATCCAGCTCTGTATTATTTAAATTAACTGATATAACTGGCTTGCCATCTAAAACATATGGATCTTCTTTGGTTCCTGTTCCGGATAATATAATAGCATTATCAATATCTAAATAAAATGCCGGACGTATTCCTTTTTTCTCAGTTACCGAACTTTTTGTATATTTGTCACCTACTTTAAAATCAATATTACTATACGGAAGATGATGCATATTTTGTGTATCTTCTAATACTTCTCCGCTTATTATGCAACCATTTATTCCAGCTTCTGCTTCATTAGCATTATATGGACTTCTTATCCAATAAGCATAATTATAATTCGCCTTCTCATATTCAAATTTTAGACCCTCAGATAATTGTGATACTGCAGAATCAAATGATTTAAAAATATTATATATTTGTTCCTCTTCTAACAAAAATATTTTGTCTTGTGTTATATTTTTAACACCACCTTTTCCAGTAATCATATATCCGACTCTTGGAATTGTATAATAATTATCTCCATGTGCATTTGTTTCACCATACATATTTTTAAATAATCCAAATGGATATTTTATTATATCTTTAGAAACTCGCTCAATAGGCCAATATGTTTGAATATAACTATTAATCATTATACTTCTTTGACTATTAGTAAAATTTGTTCTTGATATAAAACCACTTTCTTTATTATATTCAACAATATTTAAATCTGTCGAATTAAGCCATTTTCTTATTGATGACTCCTTCCAAAAATTTGTTTCTTTATTATGTAAATCTTCTACTGTATCAAATTCTTTAAAACACAGTATTTTATCAGAATATAACAAAACTTTCGATTCCATATCAATGTTATAGTTGATTTCATCAAAATAGAATTTTCCATTGTCAAATTTGCCTATTTCATATTTATCATTATAATCCGATTTTTTTATAACTATATTATTAGTTTCATCATATATTGCATCATTACTGAAAATTTTATTATTATCATTATTTACATACCTCCATAAAATAGGTTCATCATTGTACTTTCCCATTAAGAAATAATCTCCTTGCTTTAATTCGGGCAAAGATTGCAAATTTTCTGTTTGCGCAACACACAATGAGGTGTTCAGTGAAAATATTATTGTTATAACTATAATCAAATTCATCAATTTTTTCATTGTTTATTTCTCCAGTAATTCCTTATTTGCATTTCTTTTATAGGTTGTACAACATCAGCATATGCTGATGTTGTACTTATCAATATCGTTACTGCAAATATAAACATTGCTATTCTTGTTATTTTTTTCATACTTTTTCCTCTGTTTAACTTTATTTTGTATTTATGTCAATTCGATACTGTTCGCCGTTCCATGTTACGTTCTGAGTTATTGACATTTCTATCGCTGTCAGCGGTACATATGCTACATCTTCTATCATTGTCATTGGATAACCTAAGTCGTATATCTCTCCATTTATCATTATTCCTTTGTTATCTCTTAACATATAAATGTAGTTTCCATCCTTTTCTATTGTGACGGCTTGGGTTTCTTCATCCCAATTTACTTTTGCACCTAATTTCTCAAAAGTTTCTTTCACCGGTAACATTACTATTCCGTCTTTTATTGTTGGCTGGTCACTCATTTCTGCTTTTGTTCCATTTGTATATACTTCTATTTCTCTTCCTGTCATTATATATGGCTCTTCTGCTGTTCCGCTTCCCGATAATATTACTGCATTATCTTCGTCTAAGTAAAATGCTGGACGGATACCTCCATAAAAATGACATGAACCATGTCCATACTCTCCATTTTCATCCAGAGAAGTGCAACCCGTTTCATCTTTTGATGCAGTACGAAGAAAATATTCAGTATATTCGCCTGGTTCAGAGAATGCTGAAACTCCCTTTTCACCTAATATCGCTTTTATATCACCAAAATTCTTCCACATATTATATATCTGCATCTCATCCATTAAAAACACAGTATCTGTAACTTCATATGCTGCTCCATGATATGCCTCCGGCAATTCTTCCACACTATAAAATTTGAAATATGAAGGCTCAATCGAACTTCCCTGTCTATATTCTTTTAATGCGTTATATACTTCTGTCTCCCCATTTGTTGCTAAATCAAGATGATTTATTGGCAGCATAGTCCATTGCGTTACCTGTTTTAATACTTTTCTTTCTTTCTGTGAAAAATTACTTTCATTTAGAAATCCCTTTTCTTTTGTATTTATATTTTCATTTACCCATCTATTATGAAACTCTTTTAGATTCCAATCCACTTCACCTTCAGATACTGTAGAATTCAACCATTTTCTGACATATGATTCCTGCCAAAAACTACTAAGACCAAACGGCTTGTTACACAAAACTTTATCACTTACTATGAGTTTACCATTCTCATCATCTGCTACATATCTCCATATTATTGGCTCATCATTGTATTTTCCTAAACTAAAATAATCTCCTATTTGCATACTATCAATTTTTAAATTCTCAGATTCAATTATATTAGAATTACTTTTTGCGATTACCGACACAAATAATATACTTCCGGTTACTATTGTTAAACTCAGAAAAAAAATTATTAACCTTTTCATTTTTTACTCCTCCTTATTTATTTATCATTTGTCAGGTTTTGTCAACCAAATAGATGTTGATAATTCATTTTTCCATTGCCCCACTCCATTATATATGTAATCGTTTATATCATATATTAAATTTCCACCCGTATAAGCATCAGGAAAATCACTATACCGTGTACCGGAGGGGGATTGGTCATATGTCATATTGTTACCATTGTTGTGTGTATTATCATTTCCATAAATATTGCCATAACCTTGTTCATTTGAACCTCCGGAATATACACTTATGGGAATTCCATTAGCTTTAAGTGTTTCTACCTTTTTTAAATATGCTTCAAAAAATTGTCTCTTTTGTAAAAAAGTTGCTGTATTGCTTGCATCATTACGCCCCGTCACAAGCCCCATATCAAATTCTATCTGCATTCCTACCTTGGTATGCTCTTTATCATTGTTTTTATTAGCAATATTATATTCCAACACAGCATTATAAACAGTTTCAAGCTTATTATAATCTGCATCATTACCAGAAGAATAATATAAACTTGGCTGTATAAATATATAGTCGAATAATGGTCTTCCTTTGCTATCAAATTCATCTGCATATCTTATGATACTCTTAACATCTTTATTATTTTCCGAAATATATGGTTTCCATATTAACTGTTTATTCTTATCATGTATATAATCAGATATCATACGCATCTCATCAACATCTCTACCTTCCTCATTACCATAATATATTCCGCCTATTATACTGTCATCAATCCACCATTCTCCTGTAATACTTTCATATATCTGTTTTGTATCTTCAACATAGTTTTCGGTTGGATATTCCGTTGTACCTATATATAATTTTGGCGTTACTGTATTTTTAATTTTCCCGGCAATACGCAAGAAATTTCTTGCGTCCATAAACTTACCAACTATTATTTTCATTGCGTCTGCCGCTACATTCGGGTCATCTGTAGTTCTTGTCTGCAATGCAAAGTTGCCGCTTCCCCCTGTTTGGATTAACCAGTTTAGAGCATCAAATATCGTAAACTGATAGTTGTCATACATGTCTTTTTCTGAATTTATCCACCCACTGGGATTACTCCCTATAGTCATATCACGTGACCTGCCCGGTGCGCATGCGTATATAACCTGAAATACACTGTCATTTCCTTGTCGCATATCACCCTGAGCCCCTACATACGCTTTAATTATATACTTTAGATTTTCACGCCCTTCTTCTGTTTCATTTAATTTATACAGCATTTCTTCTACTTCCTGAGGATTCTCAATAGTCGCCGCATATAATTCTTCAAAAGAATCATACTTTGTCCCGTAGTATGAATGTCCGCTTGTGTCGACATATGTCATTGGATTATTCGCACAATATGTATATAAGTTCAAACTAAGCGGGTCACTCGCATCTCCTCTATATGTATCTTCCTGTATAAACCGTGCTGTTTCTGCATCATAGAATCGAGATTTCAAATAATATAACTCTGTCTCGTTATCATATTCGTATCCGCTGTATCTGTATGGATTTTCTATATTTTCGGTCTCTCCCGTGATATTTCCAAACGGGTCGTATTCATATGCTGCCGCAATGTTTCCGCTCTTTTCTGTTAGCGCTGTAACGTCTCCATGTCCATTATAATGATACGTATACTTTTTATCATTAGACTCCCTTGTTATCAAATTTGTTCCATATACGTTCCTTGCTGTTTGGTTTCCTTCTCCGTCTGTCTCTAATACTATTTTATCATACTCATAAAGATATTTGCAAGTATTTCCATTTACTGTTTTAGATACCCTGTTTCCTTCTCCGTTATAAACATTGGAAATTACATTGCTTCCCTGATATGTTTTTACTAGACGGTTGAACACGTCATATTCATATACCGCACCTATTTCTGAGTCATCATCTAGTCCCAGCAGCTTTATTTCCAGTTCTGTTTCCTCTCCGTCGTCTGATTTTTCCACTCCTTGGAACTTACTGTGTATATTTCCGTTATTATCATAATTATATGTTACCGTCTTTTTGGTATTTCCAACAGTCTGAACCGTGTCTGTCAGACGCTCCTGTTCGTTATAATTATACGTTGTTAATGATATTATTCCGGATTCTGTAACCGTTTCAGTCTTTCTGTTTCCGGCTTTGTCATATGTATAGGACGTCTGCTTATTTGACGGTTCGGTTACCGTCTTTAATCTGTTTGCTTCATCATAGGTATATTTTGTTGCACCCTTGTCTGCACCTGACTCAGTTTCTTCTTTATATATCAGATTTTTTGCCTTATCATACGCATATGAATATGAACTTATTATAGTATCAGCAGAAGTTTTGTTCACAATGCTTGATAAAGTTCCGTCGTCATTATACTCAAATTCGGCTTTGGAACCGTCTGCATTTGTTATTTTATTTTGAGCGCCGTTTAAATAATATTCATATGTTGTTGGCTCCGCATTTTCTGCATCCTTGACAGTATGCAGTCTATTGTTTTTATCATAAGTCTTTATCGTTACATTATTCTTTGGATCAACAGTCTTTTCTGATACTTCTCCGTTATTTATCAATGTCGTTATATCATATTGGTAAGTCGTTGTTCCAATACCGGGAACATCCTTGGTCAAAACTCTGCCCAATTTGTCGTATGTTCTGGTTGTTGTTCCGCTTTCGTCCTGCATTGTCAGTTTATTATTGGCTCCATCGTACGTATTATGTATTAAGACATTATCGCCGAGTTTAGTATCTGTAAGCCTGTCGTGCACATCGTAAACAAAAGATAATGTTACACCATTTCTATCGGTTTTCTCTATCACATTTCCACGCTCATCATACTTATAGCTTTCTGTCTTTGATGCTATACCTATGCCGCCATGGTCAATTTTAGCGGTCATTTCATTTCGGATATTGTATTGGAATGTAGTCGTATGTCCTTCGCCATTGGTTTGCGTCTCAAGATTTCCAAATAAGTCATAAGTATATATGTTAGTTTCTAAAACTCCTTCAACATTCTGGCTTGTAGTTATTAGTCTTCCCAGTTCATCATATTCATAATATGTGGTATTTCCTTTTGTTTATCCACTGTGTTGCCATCCATTTCAAATCTTACATTTCCGCGGCTGTCATACAAATTTTGAGTTGTAATAGCTTCTGTACCGTCCTGTTTGCTTACAGTTGCAGAAATATTGTTTCCTAATTTATCATATCCATATATTTCGAGACGTTCCGTTCCAATTGTTTTTCTTGCCATATTTCCCAATTGGTAAATAGAAATTATGTCTTTATATAAACAAATAGAAATAGGCTTCTTATAAATTTTTAAGAAGCCTATTTGTTGTTATTTATTAATTTCTATCCTATAAATAAAAAGATACGCAATAATATTAAATAGTTATAAACTTTTTCATATTTTTTCTTCTCCTCCGCTAAAAAAGGTATGATATTCTCATACCCTTTACACTTTTCGTTAAAACGGCTCATAGTCGGGGAATATACTCTCGAAATCTTTACGCTGCCAATTTTCCATCGGTATTTCCAGTCTTTCTCCAAAATCCATTGGCAGTTTCGGCTGGTCTACCACTACTCGGTTTAAGTTTTCTATATAGTCTACCTTCGCTTCAAACGCTTCCGATACCGCTCTCAGCGGCACCATTGTTCTCTCTCCAACCAACCTCGGCGGCACCTCTAATGTTACCACTTCTCTGCTGTTTCCCATCTCCGGATTATCTATCTGCATTACCACTGTTGTATCTTCTTTTTTTGCTGTAATTATTTGTGTTTCCTCCTCCCATTCAACCTCTGCTCCAAGCTCTTCAAATATTGCCCTTACCGGCACCAGCAATCTTTCGCTTTCCTCCACCGGTTCTTCATCAAATTGCATTCTCTCTCCGTTGCAGTATACTTCTGCATTTGTTTGAGGCTGTCCGTCTATTATATATGGTTCTTCTATACTTCCGCTTCCTGATATAATCTCGGCTTTTGTTGTGTCTAAATAAAATGCCGGTCTTACTCCATAACTATACGCACATATTCCCGAACTATAATCATCGTCACCAAATATAAACCTTGCATCTGTTATTGACGACCTTAATGCGTATTCACTTTCAAATCCTTCATAATATTTTTTATCATTTTTAACACTATCAAATGCTTTTTGAGTTGGATATGCCCTTACTGTCCCAAAATTAGTCCATAGCTTGTATATCTGCGCTTCATCAATCAGAAACATTGTATCACTTAATCTATACATTGCCCCTTCTATATGACTAAAATTTCTAATACCCGAACTAAACACATTATATTTTCCATATCGACTAATAAAAGGATAATAGTTTGTTTGAAAACACTTTTTTAATCCGTTAGTTGACAAATGTGCATTTTTCGGCCCCAATATTTGCCATTGACTTACTGTTTTCATAACTGACAGTTCACTAATGCTAAAATTTCTTTCAGACAAAAATCCATCTTCATCTACATATGGCATGAATGGTGATAATGGTACTTTTGTATTGGGAGGATTATTACCCGGCCATATAATATTACCTGCATTTTCTATTGCATTTAACCACGCTCTTATCGTTGTGTTTTCCCATATATCTGAGCCATACATATCCTGACTTAAAAAATCATCAACATTTGTACCTGCGTTATATGCTTTATAGCACAATATTTTATCACTCAACAAAAGCATTCCATTTTCGTCATCATCACTTATACATCTCCATATTATTGGATCATCTTCGTATGTTCCAAGCTGAAAATATGTACCTATATTGTTCTCCTCTTCTTCAACTCTCTGTGCTTTTACCGGATTTATATTTAAACACATTAATAATAAAACAACTATTGTTATAAATTTTTTCATACATTTCTCCTCCTACATTTTTTTAGTAAAGCGTAACTCTGCTCTCTTCAAATAATTCATTATATACACGATGTATATTATCCCTGACTTGCGACGACCATCCATTAAATAACAACCCTGCTGTTATATCATATGTAATTTTGGTATTATACGCCATATTATAATTACTTGCTATATCTGTTAAATCTTTATAAGTTTTATAATGACCATCATTTTCATAAAGAGTTATATGATTACGGTTACTGTGTAAGTTTATATTATCAGATATTTTATTCATATTGTAACCCTGTTCATTAGGCCCGCCAGCATAAATTCCAAATGAATACTCAGGGGTTGTTAATAAATACTTAAAAATATCAAGAGTTTTGGCAAAACGATACGTTTTATTACTTGGATTTGACTTTGACTCATCATTAATATATCTTCCAGTAAAAATAGATGAATCATATTCCATTTGGAAACACAAATCCGTTCCTGAATTCTTATCATTATTAAACACTATATCCCTTATATACTGCATAAACTCAGGATATTCACTATCGCTTCTGCCGTCATTGCTGACCTCATAGTAAAAATATCCGGGCTGGATTACTATTACATCACATAGTTTTTTCCCGTCATAATTGTATGTATTGGCAATATTACATACATTGTTTACACTAGTTATACTTCCGCCAGTATATGGCATCCAAATCATCTTTTTACTCTCTCCGTGAATCATGGATGAAGTGTTCCGCATTATTTTTGTATATTCAAAAGATGTATTATACGGTTCCGGATCCTCTTTGCCGTAATATAAACCGGCTATATCATTGTCGCTTCCTGATTTAGCAATAACATGTGACCGTACGCCCTCATAAATATTTCTGACTATTTCATCATATTTTAAAACATAATTATCTATATTTGTACCGTCCCAATTTCTAATCTGCCAGCCTGTATAATGCGGAGTTCCAATATATATTTTAGGCATTGTTTTCGGCTTTTGATAATTCGGAAGACTTCGGTATGCTGCTATCATATTATCATATACATTATTAACCCTGTCAATAGTTAAGTTTTTAACAAGCTCAAGCTGCCCGCTGCCTGAAAGATTGTCATAATTATCAAAAATAAATGGATCATTTCTTAAATCTCCTATGTTATTAACAGGCAGAAATACCCTGTCAAAATCCAGGTCTCTGATTGAAACTGAAAAATACACATCCTTATTAACCAGCAGCGGTAGATATTTTTTAAAGAATTCAACCGAGTATTCAAACTTATTTCCTGAACTGTCATAGTACCTTGGAATTTGACCATCATAGAAACCATTTCCTCCGTAACCCGAATCATAAAGAACTATATGCACGTCCTGTTTTTCTTTCGAGTCATCTATTACCGAAAGTATATAATCTGTCGCTTGATTTTGACCATATGTTTCATCTTCAGCGTATACTCCTATATAGTAATCAGAAGTTTTAAAATTAACTGTATCACCATTTTCAAGTTCCCTGGTTGAACCATTTTCATAAAGCGCTAGTTTCAAATTATCAGCTTCAGTGGTTAACACAACACGGTTAGGAGTATTAACAGTGCCTTCATAATGGAACCAATCCACGTCGAGCTGACTGTCTATCACACCGGTACCGGATACTTGCTGAGTAAGCTTGCCCGCTGAATTTTTATTATTTTTAAAATTAATAAAATCATTACGGCGGGTAATTGGTGTAACCGCAGATGTTTCTGCATCTCCGTTTAATGCTTTCTTGCCGGAAGGAGTATATGTACTGTTTTCATTTACATCTTTTTTCATTTCTTCAGGAGATACTCTTGTTATTATCAAATGATAACCTACTTCGCTTCCTATATCCATCGATTTTTTATTTTTCTGTACCACGATATATGCTGTGTTTGATACTAAATTATTAGGAACAATCCATGAAGCAAATGCCGAATTATTATATGCCTTTACATTATACGGATTTGTACAATCAGTCCTTTCATATGTTATGTTAAAGTCCTTTGAAACACCATCTGGATTATCACGATAATTAAAATCTTTAAAATTAGTCTGAAAACTTATCGTATATGAGCCTACATATTCAGATTTGTCTACTTCAAGTGAGACAGATATTTTTTCACCCTGTGAAACCTCGATTGGATATGTATCTATATCAGAAGTTGTAGAAAATTTTGCGTCTATACCAGAAGTAGGCTTATTTGTTGTTCCAATTGCTTGTTCAATTTTATTAAAATTAACAGCTGATTTGTCTCCGTATTCCTTATCATTTGCCCCCATCTGCCACTGATTTGATTCAAATTTTTCTGGATCGGTGGTTACAAACGCTTTAATTTTAAACTCTCCCCCTTGAGGGTCATACTCACCATTGCTACACACGACTCTGATAGAATAACTACCATCACTCTTAGCTAAAAAGGACGATGATGCTATATTATTAGTATTATTGTACGGATCTAAACAGCCTACCGAAGAGTCAAGATTGTTCGAAATAAAATATGGAACATATGCATATCCTGACGGCGGTTCTACAACTGCAATTATCAGTGACCCCCTTTTTACATTTTTTATTGTAAACACCCTACTCAAAACATTTTTATTTAAAACTCCAGTTCCTGAATAAACGGTTGTTGTATTGTTTATTCCAAACTCACCTGAATTATCTTCTTCCATTTCTATTGACATACTGTTATCCGGAAGTGTTCCGTCATCAATAATTGTATAATTTGTATTTGAAACCGACATATCAACCGAGTTTAACATATTTTGAGATACCCTTGTCGGAAGATTACCGGTTTCTTCAGTATAATATTCTGAAACCTCAAGTGTATAATTTAAATCTGAACCATCTGAAGGCACGTTATAGACTCTGATAATATAATCGCCTGTTGTCATCAGCCTATTTTCAATCATAATATTCCCGTTTTTTGAGTAACCGCTTGCTATATGCAAACCATATTCATCTAATATTTCAAAACCACCATCAAAATTTTGAGGTATACCGAATAGTTTAATATCAATATTTGTTAAACTATCTATTTCAAACTTATAATATTTTGAATTTTCATTTGATTTTAATATATCTGAAACAGGTACATTCAAAGTTAATTTTATTGCATCATTTATGTTAGTTCCCAAAGGATAGAGTTTTCTTTCTGAACTCCATACGCTAACGCCTCCGTTTTTAATTGCACGAACCTTAAAATTTTCATCATTTGGTTCAGATATTAAATAATTAACTTTTGTTTCAGCAGTGAATATAGGCTCTCTGTCTCCAATCTGTATCTCATACGAATCTGCTCCTGTTACAGGCTGCCATGACAACATTGTTGACTGCATATCTATGCTTAAAGCGGACTTCACATTTTTAGGGGCTTCACTGCCCCAATAGTATTCTACAGAATCAAGATATTCTCCATTCCATCCGCCCATAAGTATAGTTTTATTTTTATAAAACACAGCTGAGTGACCAACTCTTGCTGCGTCCATGTCCGCAATACGCGTCCATATATTTGTGTTTGGATCGTATACTTCAACAATATTATTGGGTACATCTGAAATAATACCATTATTTTCGGTTATAGGATCATGTCCGTCTTTGGTATACTGATTTGTTCCGCCAAAAACATATATCTTTCCATCAATAACAGCAGATGCAGCATTATTATGATAATAATTTGTTGGCGCACATTCTTTTATTGAATTTTCTGATATATCATACTTATATGTGCTGGTTAAACATCCGTTTTCATTTGCACCTCCAAAAAGATAAATATCTCCATTTAGATATTCAGCACAGGCATACCCGCGACTTTCCGGCATTAAGCATCGAAAATCACTACTGCTTGTTGGCTTAGCAGATAAAACATCATTAGCATATCTGCCATCAGATGTTCCTCCAAAAAAGTAAACCTTACCCTCTGCTCCCACTCCTGCAGCGGCACTGCGGTTAGCATAAATATAATAAGAACCTGTATTAGTTTTAATAGTATTATTAAAATAGCTATGTATATTATATGTCCATGTTGTATCAAGATCTTTTTTTAATATACTTCTTCCACCGCATAACCGGATAGTACTGTCAATAAAAACAGGCGCTGCAAATATTCTGCCTTCACGCAAATAAGTAACATCGCTCCATACTCCTAGATCAGGTTTATAAACAGCAATATTGTTCATAAAACCGGATTCATCGCAGCCTGCCAATCTATATATACTATTGTCATGGTTTATTATTTTACCGCCATATTCTTTTATTCCGGCGACTAATGTACCCTCATCAGGATTCAAAGGAGAATTCTCGTACGCTCCCAAAATATCCAATTTACCATGAAAAAGCCCCGTCTCCGAAGTCTTACTACCGTTATTTAATGCGTCTTTTAATTGCTTTGAATCTAAACTCGGATTGATTATTTTAAGCAATGCCGCCGCACCTGCTACAAACGGTGTAGACATAGAAGTTCCATCCATATACATATAGTTATTTTCAGGTGCTAAGCTGTATATTGCTTTACCTGGAGCTGCAATATAATCATGTCCATAATTACTAAAAGATGTTAAATCTCCTTCTTGATTTAACGCACATACAGAAATTACATTATCAAGGTCTGCGAAACCTGCTGGATATTCTTTTAGCTGAGTCCCATGATTTCCGGCAGCACATACAAATAACATTTTACTTCTTCTCATAACATCTTTTAGTGTTAAAAATTCATTATTACTTGCAAAACTGCAATTAACAATAGATGCACCCATTTTCTCTGCGTATTTTATTCCTTTTATAGCGTCTGAAAGATCTCCGCCCTCTTTTCCCGCAATAAATTTCACAGGCAAAATTTTTACATTTTCATATGCTACCCCTTGCATTCCAACTCCATTTTTAGCGGCAGCAATAATACCTGCAACATGTGTTCCGTGACTATCTGTTTTTTCACCAGTTGAATCTGTTGTATTGTCATAAACAGTATTATCATTATTTAAAAAATCCCATCCAGCAATATCATCAACAAATCCGTTATTATCGTCATCTTTTTCAGTGTTCCCATATATTTCTTCTTGATTTTTAAATATATTATCTTTTAAATCTTCATGATATATATCAACACCAGTATCTAAAACTGCGACTATAGTTTCTGTTTTTGATATATTATCATTATACACCTTTTCCCATACATTTTCAACATTTATATTATACACCGGATTATTATATGCCCATTGTTTTGTAAAATTCGGGTCGTAATCAGTATTTGCAACATATAATTTATAATTTGGCTCCACATACTCAACACCTGGAATTTGTCTCATTTCATTTATTGTCTTTTCCAAATCCTCGGTTTCGACATGTAATTGTTTTAATATGCTTCCGTCCTCCTTATCAACACTTAACGTATCTATAAGTTCCACACTTGATACACTTTCAAGATTTTCTGACATCATTAATTCAGGACTAACATCAGATTCATCTGCAAACATTCCAACAGGCGAATACTGTATTAAAACCTCATTTTCAGCATATTTTGCATCCTGCGGCATTGAAAACATTTCTATATTTTCATTCTGCACGTTTCCTTCGGCAAAAATATTTATATGTACTATTCCAAGCAAAATGATTATTGCTATGAATAGTGAAATTATTTTTCTCAAAATAATACCCTCCACTTTATTCTATAATATTTGTTATTTTAATTTCAGTATTCCCGTCTTTAGCTGCTTTGAATTTTAAACAGTTAATATAACCATTAAAATTGTTTGTTGCTGAATACCTAAAAGTAATTACACCTTTATCAACACTTTCAATTTTAATTGTTCCGTTTTGACAGCCAGGAAGAATATCTTGCTCATCTGTAATCCCAATTAAATCAACAATTTCAAAAATATCAGAATCAAATGTTATAGTATATAACATGTTGTTATTCTCATCATTTGAAATAACAAATGATGATATATCACCCTTTTTCGCACTTATATAAACATCAGTACTGAGTGAAGAATCTTTTTCTATTATATAACTAAAACAAGTGCTAAATAATTCAGTGTTATCGCTTATTTCAGCAGACAAATTTATTTCTATATCATCACTGCAACGATCTGGCCGCTTAATAAAAGTTCCATCATCCAATATATAATCTGTATTGCTGCTTTTCCAAACTATTTTGCTTCCATTGGGTGCGCTGCTTGGCAAAACCATACTTACTGCGATCGGAGATAAATATTGAGCCATATAACCATTTAACCATTTTGTATCATTTATCATATTTGATGTAACTTTTACCGGTATAGAAGAATATATCCCCAATTGCCCGGAATTATTTCTACCGAAAGAATATAGTTTTCCATCTCTGCCTATAGCTACTGAAAAGGCTCTTCCGCATGATGTCTGTTTTATGTTTTTTCCGTTTAATGTCGTTATTTCTTTTGGGTTTAATGTTGAACCTGTTACAAAAAATCCCAGTTGTCCATCTGAACCATATCCCCAGCCATATACTGTTCCATCATTTTTTACGGCTAATGAACTGCTATCACCAGCAGAAATATTTTTTATTCCTGTTATACCTTTTATTTTTGTTGGTATATTTCTGTTATTTTTATCTCCCAATCCTAACCTTCCGCTTCCGTTATTTCCCCATGAATAGACGTTGCCAAAGTTAGTTAAACCAAGGCAGAAGTTTGTTCCTGCTGATATATCAGTAAAATATTCTCCGTTTTCCAGTTCTGCATTCAGTTTTACAGGTATATATTCATCATCCGTTGTTCCGTTTCCAATCTGTCCGTCTGTGTTTGCTCCCCATGAATACAGTCCGTCCTCGGCTAAAGCTACAACAAATGATTCTCCTGCGCTCACCTTTTTAAAAGTCTTCATTGACGTTATTTGTGTCGGTGTTAAATAATCATCTGTATTCCCTTGTCCTATTTGACCTTTATCGTTTTTGCCTACTCCCCAAATAGTTCCGTCATTCTTTAAAAATATGCTGAACTCTGTTCCGGCTGCTATTTGTTTTACATTAGAAATTCCGGTCATTTTAGACGCTTTCTTTACCTTTCCTCCCAACGTTCCCATTGGGTTATTCGTATTGCTTCCCCAGCACCACACGTCTCCGTTTTTATCCAGCACCAAATTATGATTTTTACCGCGGCTCACTTGGGTTGGATTTTCTATTCCCTCAATCACAGTCGGGTATGTTTTTGTTTCCATTTTATCCGAACCGTTTGCATAATAGCCTTCTCCCCAGGCGATTACTTGTCCGAGTTCATTTATTGCCAATGTCTGCGTACGGTATGAATCTACTTGTTTTACTGCATATGGATAATCTACTTCTACAGGACTTACTGTTATATTATTTTTCAAAGATTTACCGGCAGCCATATTTCCCCAACGGTATAACTCACCGTCTGCATTTGCTGCCAAACATGTTTCTCCTATATCAACTTCAGTTATGTCGCTTAAACCTTCTACAGCCTGATATGATTTATTCTGTGTATCAGCAACACTACCGCATTGATACACTTTTCCATCAGCCATATATGCAGTGGAATTGGCTCCGGCAAATATCTCTCCTGCAAAGAGCATTGTATCTGTTGGACTGCTGGTATATGTTGCACTGTTTGGCAATGTTATACCTAACTGATCATATGTATTATCTCCGCACACAAAAAGCTTTCCGCTGTTAGTCAAAATAGCAGTATGATTATTTCCGCATGACACATCTTTTACATTATTCATAACAAACGCAGGCTGACTTTTATTTTCAGTATCCGAAGTTCCAAGCTGTCCCTTGTCATTTTTTCCTAATGCATATAAATTGGAATTTTCATCAATTATATACGATTGATAATCCCCTGCGGCTATCTTTTTAGCATTTGAGAAAAGTCGTGTATAACTGCTGCCTGATATAGTGTCTAAAATAATTTGTCCATAAGTATTTTCTCCCCACGCCATAACCTCGCCATTTTTTGAAAGTGCAATTACGTGTTCTAATCCTGCCGCTACATCAATTACTGCGATTGCAATCAATATAGGAACATTTTTATCAATATTAGTATTGTCATGTAATTGATATTTGTCATTTCTACCCCATCCGTATACCTTATTATCTTCTGTCAGAACAAATGAAGTATCCGCACATGTTTCAGCTTTCACTATTTTTTTACTTCCCCAAGGCCCATGGACTTCAGCAAAATCTTCACGCGATACATTATCACTCGTTCCCAATTGTCCGTATGTATTATCGCCTTTTGTAAATAACTTACCATCTTTATCAACATATAATATATGATTAGAACCACTGCTTATATTTTTATGCTCCAAATCACCGTAATAATTATTTATAGGACTGTTTGATGATACTGTAGAACCGTTTCCAAACTGTCCATATGAATTATCTCCCCAACGCCATACGTTACCATTTGCATCCAATGCTACGATATGATTATTTCCGGCTGCTATCTGAGTTATATTAGTCATACCTTTTACGGCGTAAGGCTCGTACCTTTTATTGTGAGTTCCGTCTCCGATTTGTCCGCGGAGATTGTATCCCCAGGTCATAACAGTTCCGTCTTCTAAAAGAACTATACTATGTTCTTTGCCGCATTTAACATCTTTTGCATTATATATATCTATATATCCTTTGCCGTCTATCCCTTTACCACATTGTCCCCAATCATTCGTTCCCCATGCTGTAATCATACCTGTCTCATCTATTGCAACTGCATGGTTATATCCAGTATCTATATCTATACTTATTGATACAGGTTCAGGTGTAAGTGTAGTGCCAGCATATGATAATCCCAAAACATTGTGGTCATTTGCTCCGCAGGCAAATACAGTTACAACATTAATGAAAAATGTATGTTTATTATATGATTTAACAATATCAGCTCCATTAGAATTTTCCATATGTGTTAATATAGCTAATGTATCTTTTGTACCATTTCCCAGCTGTCCATATGAGTTATCTCCCTGGGCATATATACCATTAAACCCCTGAACCACAAAACTAGTTAATGAGCCGGCTTCAACATAAGTTATATTTGATAGTGTGTGCATAACAGGCAATGATATTTTTCTATTATCTGAAAACGATACTGCATTATATCCGTTATATCCCCATAAATACGCATAACCTCTGCTGTTTAGTGCTATACAATGCCTTTCACCAACTGCGACCTGTACAATATCTGTCAAGCCTATTACCTGAACAGGAACAGCTGAATTCTCATATGTTCCATTGCCCAACTGTCCATATGTGTTATCTCCTGCCATCCATAAAGAACCATCACTCTTTATAAATGCTGTGTTGTTTCCTCCGGCTTCTACTTGTACTGTTTTAAGTGAGCTAAACAGTTCCCAATTTTCTTCCGGTGTTCTTTGATATCCGTTGACATCAAAATCGTCTTTCGGCGATATTTCTATTATCCCATCTGAAATTATATTGTTTACTAAATTACTATAACTCAGCTTTCGCTGACTATTTACTTTATCTTTCAAATTAGATAATTTAACTGCTGTATTCAGCAGCGATTCTTTTATATTTTGAACTCCGTTTGATTCTGCCATTGCAGCCCCGGCTGTGACATATGCTGCTGACATTGATGTTCCGCTCTGCTCACCATATTCTCCTCCCGGAAGCGTGCTTCTTACATTTCTTCCATACATCGCTATATCAACACTGTTTCCGTAGTTTGAATAGTAGCTAAATCCCATATCTTCATTTAATGATGTAACGCTTATCACGTTTTCTATATCAAAACTTGCTGGATATATCGGTGTTTCATCTACATTTATCCTACTGTTTCCCGCTGCGCAAACAAATAACAGTCCGCTGTTTTCCATTGCTTCTTTTAATGCCTGATTATTATCTGTACTTCCCCAACTGCAGTTTACAATCGTCGCTCCATGTTCTTTTGCGTATTCTATCGCTTTTATTAAATCACTTGTATACGCTTGTCCATTCTCAAAGGCTGCTATTGGAATAATCTCAGCTTCGGGCACGGTTGACGATATTATTCCCGTAACATGCGTTCCATGGTAATACTGTCCTATTTGGTTTTCTTCATATGTAAGTTCAGTATTGTTTACTATATTAAATCCATTTACTACATGTGAACTTAAATCCTGATGAGTAATGTCTACTTTACTATCAATTACTGCAACCTTAACTCCGGTGCCTTTGGTTACTCGCCATCCTGACTGTATATCATTCTGTAAATCATCATATGATTCCGTATCAATTTCTTCATTCTCTTCAGTTTCAGATTCTATATTTTCAGTCTCAGATTCTACATTCTCAGATTCTACATTCTCAGGTTCGGAAGTCTCAGTTGTTTCAGGTACAGGGCTTTCTGTTTCACTGGTCTCAGCCTGATTTTCAATAACTTCTAAGTCCACACTTATATCTTCTGTTTCTTTATTTTCCTTTTGAATATCTTCCTTATTTCGCTCATCTTCCAAAAGAGTTTTATCACTATCCTTTGAATCTATATTTTTATCCTCTTCTGCTTTGTCTTTACTTCCTTCATCTATATCCGACAATTCAAGTTTATAATCCGGCTGTATATACTCTATCCTTCCGCTTGCCTTTTCGTATATTTTTTCAGTAAATATTTCCGGGTCTACTTTTTTAGATAGTTTTATTACACTTTTCTCTTGATCAATCTCATATACAGGCTCATCTGAAAAGGTTGATATATCACCGGTATTCTCTTTAGATATTAAATCACGAACATTTTTAGATACCACAATCTCTTCATCATTTTCCGATATTTTTAAAAACTCTTCTTCATTACTACCTTTTATTGTCTCTAATTCCTGTTGTTTTACTTTATTTGATTCATCGCACGCATATCCTACAGCTTCTTCAATATCCCCATTATATTTTATAATAAATCTGTCAGTATACTCTTGTGCCAGCTGTTCTAATTGTTCAGAAACCGATGTTTGTTCCCCTGATAATCCTTGATTTGTCGCATTTTCACTATCTTCATCTGCATTAATTAAAATAGTAGATGTAGAAACAGAAAATACAACTGCAATAACCAAAAATAGACTTAATAATTTCTTCATATTCTCCCTCCAACTTATACTTATACTAAATTTTAAACTTAACTTCTATCCTCCTTTTCATTTTAATATTATTTTTTATATATTTTTTATTATCATTTTTATTTATGAAATATTAATATTCTAAATAAAATATTTTTTGGCATTTTTTTCAAAATATTACTATGGTATAATCTACCATAGCGCATTTCTTTTGTCAACAAGATTTTGCATATTTTTTAATTTTTCAGGAAATTAATTACATATATTTATTTGTAATATAAATTCATAAAACAAAAAAAGGCTAAAAATAGCCTTTTATATTAAACTTTATTTATTTTTATTTATATCATAAAATACAATCAAAAATTTATCTTATTTATACATAACTATTTCAAAAATAATATATAGATAAGAGCAGAATATTATCTTCCTATACCATTTTAGACATAAACATTTTATATCTAAAATAGTATTGTAATATATAAGCAAGTTACCCTTTATAATACTCATATAATCCAAATTAAAGATAACAAATATAATAATTAATATCGTTACAATCAAGTTATTATAAATAAAAACTATTTTTATATTAAGTCATAAAAATCTTTTATATATAGGTCGGCCGATTTCATTAAATCAGATTTATCGCCTTCCGCTGACCTGTCTTCAACAATGACAACATCCAAAGGTATCATTTTTGCCGTCTTATACGCCTGAAGTATATCTTCAAAAAGCACAGACTCATCAGGTACGCCATTAACTCTTGATAAAGTTTCAGTATAAATCAAAGGACTTGATTTGCCCTCTCCAACTTCATCGGCAAATGTCAAAACATCGAAATATTCCATTATGCCATTATTTTTGAGACATGCTTCGGTCAATTCTTTCGAGTTTGCTGTTGCCAGCGCCACCGTCTTTCCTTCACGCTTTAAATTTTCAAGATATTCCGCGGCTCCCGGCTTTGTTTTTATCTCTTTAGCATAACCGTCGTATATCATCTCTGTCCATTCTCTGTTTACGTCCTTAGGAGACATGGGTAATTCAAAAAGCTCACATACGCGCTTAGAGCTTTGCTCTAACGACATATATGCAACTTCTTTTAAAAGTTCCGGCGGAGTTTCATAATTATGACGATTCAGAAAATCAACAAGCAGGTTGTCCCAAACCCACATAGAGTCTATCAGCGTCCCGTCCAAATCAAAGATAAAATTTTTCTTCTTTGATAAAAACTCTTTGCCATTTCTATTTGATTCATTTCTCATAATATTTACAACTCCTTAACCATTTGAGACAGCTGTTTTGAGACAGCATAAGGGTTCTCGCTTCCCATTATGCAGGATACGACAGCCACTCCTTCTATTCCGGAGCCATACAGCTGACTGATATTGTCAGGATTGATACCGCCGATACCCACAATAGGTATATCAACAGATTTTCTGACCTGTTTTAACATGTCAATTCCCACATTTGAAGCGTCCTTTTTGGTTGACGTTGGGAAAACCGCACCAACTCCAAGATAATCGGCTCCATCATTAAGCGCCTCAACAGCTTGATTAACGTTTCCTGCTGATAATCCTATGATTTTATTTGAACCTAAAATTCTCCTTGATACCTTTAAAGGCATATCACTCTGCCCTATATGTATTCCGTCTGCATCCACAGCAAGCGCAATATCAATTCTGTCATTTATCAGCAATGGTACATCATAATGCTTGCACAGCTTTTTAAGTTCAGAAGCCTCAGCAAAAAATTCCCTGGTTGATATATCTTTTTCACGCAACTGAACCAAAGTTACTCCGCCTTTTATTGCCGATTCAGTAACAGAAAGCAGTTTTTCTCTGGGACATATATTAGTATTGGTTACTAAATACAGTCCATAATTTACTTTATCCATAATTATCTCCCAATTTATAAATTATTAGTTATAAATCTCTCCGCGCTTAATATAATCCTCATCTGATAAACTATAAATATAATCGAATAGTTTAACTCTGAAAGTTCCAATACCCTGTTCGGTCTCTTTAACATATTCATAGGCATACTCTCCGGCAATACCCATCATAACCACCGCGGCTATTGCTGCCGCAAGAGGCTCACCGGCTGCAGCTGCTGCACCCGTCATAGCGCTGCACATACAGCCGGTTCCTGTAACATCACATAGCATCTCATGTCCATTTTTTAAATAAAATACCTGAACACCGTCAGAGACAATATCTACAGCTCCGGTAGCACAAACAACGCTTCCGGTTTTCTCTGCATACTCTCTTACCAGTTCCCCAAGCTCTAAACGGTTGGTTTCATTAACAGCGTCATCATCTGACGCGTCTACACCTTTGCTGCTTATATTGCCGCCGGTCAGCGCGCGTATTTCTGACATATTTCCTCTTATTATATCCGGTTTTGTCAGTTCTATCATCTCTCTGCAGGTTTCATCCCGAAGCTTTGATGCCCCCGCTCCAACCGGGTCTAAAACTATTGGCTTTCCAAGCCTTTTTGCGGCTTCGGCAGCCGTTTTCATAGCAGACAAATATGTACCGTCAAGCAATCCTAGATTTATTACCAGCGCGCTGGATATATTCATGATTTCTTCCATCTCACACTCAATTTCTGCCATAATAGGAGAAGCTCCCATAGCTAGCAGCATATTTGCACAGTCATTTATAGTCACACGGTTTGTCAAGCACTCAACCAAAGGACGAGTGCTTTTCATTCTATTTATTAAATCTATTACTTCCTTAAGCATTTTGTCATTTTTATTCATAGCTAAATTATGTATCCTTTCCGTCTATGCTGTCGTTATTATATAATAAGTTTTAATTTTTAAAATTAATTAGTTCACATCTGAGGTTACCAACATATAAATTATTTTTATATCTGCTCACCGGTTAACAATCTCTCAAACAGTAAATCTTCATAAATTTAAAAAGCGAAATTTTATATTAACCAAAAATAAACATATTGTTTTAAATATGTTCACGCTCCGCGTGATATGGCAGCTCACCTAACGAGGCGTGCTTGCACGCCCTTCCGATGTTCACTAAAAACACTGTATATTAGATAAATCTAAAATAGAAAATTAAGTAAAAATGTGGCTTTGCAGGCATCGGATGTGACCCCACCTTTTAGGTGGGTGTGATGCAAAGTGAATTGTTTTTATTAACCTTCAATGAGCTTTTTTAAAAAATATAGCCATCCCTGCCACAATACAGTTATTATCTACTAATAATCAAGCTTCTTAATAACATATTATATTATATAAAATAATGATTCACATTACTGATAAAAATATCGGTCTTAACATTTTGTTATTTAATTAAAAACTTTTATATTTTCTTTTAAAAAAATTTCTAAAACTATTCCTTTTCTATACATTTAAATTCAATTTCTACATTCGGGTCTGACGTTTTCCATAAATCATAAAAATGATGAATCGGCCCATTTCCTTTTCCTATGCTTAAACCGTTTTCAATTCCGGTTTTCACATACTTCTTGGCTTCACCAACCGCCAATACCGCGTCCATTCCCTTTGCCATATTTATACATATCGCAGACGAAATCGAACAGCCAGTTCCATGAGTGTTTTGTGTATGTATTCTGCCGCCCTCAAATATTGTCATTGTTCTTCCGTTATACAATAAATCATTAGCGTTTTCTTTGAGGTGTCCGCCTTTTATAAGCACATATCCGGGACCCATATCACCAATAATCTGAGCTGCCTGCCCCATCTCATGAATATTTTTAATCTCCTGCCCGCACATATATTCAGCCTCGGGAATATTCGGTGTAACCATAGTTGCAAGCGGCAAAAGACGGTTTTTTATAACTTCAACAGCTTCATCGCTCAGCAGCTTTGAACCGCTTGTTGATACCATAACAGGGTCTACAATCAATATCCTGGGCTTATATACTTCCATTGCGTCTGCGACCGCATTGGCAATATCTGCTGTAGACAACATCCCTATCTTTACTCCATCCACATTTATATCGTTAAATACAGCGTCTATTTGCGCTCTTACAATTTCAGGCGGAATATTGTGCACTGCTGAAACTCCTGTCGTATTTTGGGCTGTCACAGCTGTTATCACGCTCATTCCATATCCGCCGTTGGCAGCAAACGTTTTTAAATCCGCCTGTATGCCGGCGCCGCCGCTAGAATCCGAACCTGCTATAGTTAATAGATTTTTCAAACCCAAACACCTCTTTCTTAAATTATACTATTATATGCCTATATCTTCTCCGCCAAGAATCTTATTCATATTTTTAACTGCACACTGTTCACCGCACATGGTACAAGTATTTTCTTCACGCGGAACCGAACTTGCTCTATACGCTTTTGGTTTCTCGGGGTCAAGTGCAAGCTCAAACATTTTATCCCAATCAATCTCACGGCGGGCGTCAGACATTTTATTATCCCACTCCCTGGCGCCTTTCACTCCTTTTGCAATATCTGCCGCATGAGCAGCTATCTTTGAAGCTATAATTCCTTCTCTCATATCATCAAGGTCAGGCAGTCTGAGGTGTTCTGCCGGTGTAACATAGCATAGGAAATCCGCTCCGTTGGCTGCCGCAACAGCTCCGCCGATAGCGGAAGTGATATGGTCATATCCGGGCGCAACATCCGTTACCAAAGGCCCCAAAACATAAAACGGAGCGCCACTGCAAATACGTTTTTCAGCAATCATGTTTGCGGCTATCTCGTTCAATGCCATATGACCCGGACCTTCAACCATAACCTGCACGTCCTTTTTCCAGGCTCTTCTTGTCAGTTCTCCCAAAACTATAAGCTCAGATATTTGAGCAGGATCTGTAGCGTCATCAATACATCCGGGACGGCAGGCGTCTCCTAAACTGATAGTTACATCATATTCACGGAATATATCCAAAACTTCATCATAATACTCATAAAACGGATTTTCATTTCCTGTCATTTCCATCCAGGCAAATAAAAGCGCTCCGCCTCTTGAAACAATATTCATTCGTCTTCTGTTGTCCTTAACTTTCTGAGCTGTAGCGCGGTTGATTCCTGCATGTATTGTCATGAAGTCAACCCCATCCTCAGCGTGCTGACGGACAACTCTTAAAAAATCATCCTTAGTTATATCTTTCAGCTTCTTTTCGCAATATCCTATTGTATCGTAAACAGGAACTGTTCCAAGCATAGCGGTTGAAATCTCTAATATCTTTTTTCTCATCTCATGAGTTTTTCCGTAATTAGAAAGGTCCATTATAGCTTCAGCTTTCATATTTATAGCAGTTCTAACCTTTTCGAGTTCCAAATCCATATCCGCAGCGTCGCGTGATATTCCCAGATTAACATTTATTTTAGTGCGCAGCCCCTGACCTATTCCTTCAGGTGACAATGTCTTATGATTCTTATTTGCCGGAATAGCGACAACTCCCTTAGCCACCAATTCCATTAACTCTTCGGTAGACATATTCTCCTTTTCAGCAACCGTTTTTATTTCCGGCGTTAAAATGCCGCGTTTTGCCGCATCCATTTGTGTAGTGTAATTTCTTTCCATAATAAAAAACTCCTTTTAAAATATTTGCGCACAAAAAAGTGCTTACCTACAACAAAGGCAAGCACTAAAAAATAAATTCTATCTCTTAGATTTTGTGCTTTCCTACGTCGGTATTAACCGCCAGGTTCAAAGGGTCAAGCATATTGCTTATCTCAACCGCCATAACCGCGGTCCCCCCAGCGCTAACTATTATAAACCTAACTGATATAAATTGCAAGTCTTTTTTTAACAAACTTACATTATTTACAAATAAAAGGTTAAAGCACTCTATCCTATACCGTAAAGAATTTTTACAGCTTCGGCACGCGTCACATTATTATTAGGTCTGACAGAACCGTCTGTATAACCGCTCATTATACTCTGAGTCAGCAAAAGCTCAATGCTGCTTCTCGCCCAGTCCGGTATATCTTCTGCGTCCACCGCTGAAACCGGAGCCGCATAAAGACCTGAAGGCATTAACCTTGCTGATGCAACTGAATATTCCGACCTTTTAATATTAGATGAAGGCGAGAAGAAAACCCTGTCCCCATCCTGCTGACCTGTCATTATACCTAATGAGTACATCGCCTGAACCTGCATAAAGGCCCAATCAGGTATTTCATCTTTATCAGCGTAAGGAAGCTCAACTCCACGGTAATTATAAACGTTTAATCCCAAGTAATTGCTTATCATACAAGCAAATTCCGCTCTTGTCATATTTTTGTCCGGTCTGAAAACAAACCCGTTATCCGTCTCATATCCTGAAACAACCTTGCGTTTAGTCATATATGAGATATAATCCCTTGCCCAGTGTTCATTCGTATCCTCAAAAATATTGGTTAATGCAGAAATATCTCCGACGCTCAAGGTTTTATAAGCACTGTATCCCTCATCATCCGTTACGGATACAGATATCAAATGAGGATTATTTAAAAAATCCTCAGGGTAAACATATTCGACAGTCATAGTTTCAGGAGAAAAACTAAACTTGGTTTTAACTCCGTCGACAGTCATTTTAATATTGTCCTCGTCTATAATCCCATGTGTTCCGAATATTTTAGCCACAAAAGCATTTCCGGTATTTGAACTTGTTATCGTCGGATAATCAGTTTCCAAAGGACGAGGTGTGGAGGTCGGTATCTGTTCCGGTCCGGCTGAAACCGTAAGATTTACAGAAGCCGAGACCGAACCCGCACTAACATTTATAGTTCCCGTTCCGCTTACATTGCCGGGAATAAAGGTTCCGTCAGCTGAAATTGTTCCCAAATTCTCATCACTGACGCTCCAGCTATACGCTTCGTCTGAATCTGTCAAGTTAATATTCTGATATACCGAGTCAGCTGTTAAATAAACTGTCTGCCCTGATGAAACTGACAAAGACGACACTTCACTGCCATCTGATTCATTTTTAATAACAATACTGTCAGGGTTTGAAACTGAATGAAGCATAGTACTGCCATACGCCTCTCCTGTAACTGCTGAAAAATAAACATCCCCATCGCCGTACAATGTTGCATAACCGTCATTGTTTATAACGGCCTGCCCCACAGTTGTATTATCCGACTCAACAGAATAATAAATTGGCTCGGTTATTTCAGCTTTTCCGTAAGATTTGTCAATCGCCGCTACCCAAACGCCTACACTGCTGCCCGACAATACATATTCTCCATATGGATATGTCAGCAGTTTATAAGGTATGCCGTCCGGCGGATTCATCTTCTTTAAAAATATAAAGTTAGCGCATCTTCGTAATCCTTCAGACGGGGAATTTAAAATCTTAAACTCAGTGGTTTCAGGCAAAGTCCCTCCAAGCTGAGTGCTTCCTCCGCCGTCCAAATTTACTGCGTCAACACATCCAAGTTCCAAAAGTCTGCGTGCCAAAGTTTCTTTTCTGACTCCATAGCTATACCCCGGCTGCCTGCCGTCTATAGTATAAAATATTATCGAGCCATCCGCCTTTATTCCTACAGCGCTTCTCGGCGCCGCGCTGTCGTCCTCATAATCCAGCTGTCCGTTCCGAAGCAATGTTCCTCCCAGACAGCCTGTGCCGTATACTGCGCTGTTCCAACGTGCGTCGCCTGTCACTTCATTTGCGGCAACAGTAATGGTCTGACCTATATATAGCTGATTTAAACGGTCTTTTACCTCATCCGCGACCCTGTCATCTACACTTATTACCAATTTTCCGTCAGGTATTGCCACTGAACCGTTATCCGAAGTGATGGACTCAACAGTTGCCGTAAAAGGCTGTCCCAGCGAAAAACCGCCGCTCACATTTCCCAAGACAACATTGGTACCGCTGCCTTCCGCATTGGTGTAATCTCCGAATTCATCTGTATAAATATACATAACATACGGCTGACGGTATTTATTTAAACATTCTATATCAAACAGCGTGCCTTCCGGTGTTTCAACAGATATATAAATTTGCAGAGGCGAAATAAAGCCTGTGCCGTCCGCATTAAAACCCACTCCTGTCAGCTTTTCCTGGTCAGACGTCAGAACCTTTCCGTCCACAATTGTATCACTCATAGGCACGCCGGTTTGGAAAGAGAAAAAATCAGCGTTCATACCCATAGCCGCAAAAATTCCCTGCTCATTTAAATATTCATTAGCTTCAACAGAAGTACGTTTTCCAAAAACCTGGTCTCCATTAGAAACTATAGGCAGAACATCGCTGTTTGGTATGTATTCAAAATAATTTTCAGTCTGCTGTCCAACACTGTCGCTCTGAAAGGTATTCCTATTATAAGTGGTTCCCTGGGCGTACTCAGTTTCAGTATGAGTTGTTTGCTCTCCCAGCACAGACGCAAAAGCAGACATTGAAGAAAAAATCAACATTCCAGCAGTTATACAGGACATCAACTTAACCGCAAACCTGTTTTTCTTTATATGTAAACCGGGTTTTTGTAAATAATTCCCCATTTATTATCAATCCTTTATATTTATTATTGTTCACGCAGGGCTAATTATAGCATAACACCGCATTGTTTTCAAGGTGCAATTTAAATAATTCAGAAAGCAAATCCCAGCAATATACTAGGTCTTTTTTCTTTTAAATACTAACAATAAACATTTTTTGTTCATGTAATGTATATTTTAATCCCTATAGCACAAACTTAAATTAGAATAAGAAAGGAGTGTTAAAAATGTTTAAACATGAAAAAATACTTTTCCATCCGGTCAGCGTTGAGAAACCAAATCCGCAGTATGCAGCGCTTTTGCAGGAACAGCTGGGCGGAGCAAACGGCGAGCTCAAAGCCGCTTTGCAGTATATGTCTCAAAGTTTCAGAATAAAAGACCCGGAAATCAAAGATTTGTTTCTTGATATAGCAGCTGAAGAACTGGGGCATATGGAAATGGTAGCGACCACAATAAACATGCTTAACGGACATGACGTAGATTATGAAAAAGTAGAGGCAGGAGAAATACAGTCACACGTTCTTTTGGGTCTCAATCCCGGACTTATAAACGCCTCCGGATATTCATGGACAGGCGATTATGTAACAGTAACCGGCGACCTGTGTGCTGACTTACTATCAAATATAGCGTCAGAACAGCGTGCAAAAGTCGTTTATGAATACCTGTACCGTCAGATAGATGACAAATGCGTTAAAGAAACCATAGACTTTCTTCTAAACCGTGAGGAAGCTCACAACACAATGTTTAAAAAGGCATTTAACAAAGTGCAAAACACCGGTTCAAACCGTGACTTTGGAACTACTAAGGCGGCTAAAATGTATTTCAGTATGTCTGAGCCGTCTCCGGAAGACAATCAGTTCAGCAATGTCGGCGAGCCTCTTAACTCATTCAGTTAATAAAATCTAAAAAATAAAAGAGTCCGAAAGGACTCTTTTTATATATGTCTGTCTAAAACGCCAAGTTTGCTTTGCCTGTATTCGGAAAACTTTCCATTATCCAGAGCAGAACGGATTTCTGCCATCAGATTATTATAAAAATAAAGGTTATGAATAACCGCCAGTCTCATGGCAAGCATTTCATTTGCCTTGAAAAGATGCCTGAAATATGCTCTTGAAAAATTCCTGCATGTGTGACAACCGCAGTTAGGGTCAACGGGTCTGTCGTCTCTCTCATATTTAGCATTTCTTATGTTCAGGATTCCCTCAGATGTAAATATAGTGCCGTGACGGGCGTTTCTGCTCGGCATAACGCAGTCAAAGAAGTCAACGCCCCGGTAAACCGCCTCAATTATATTTATGGGAGTGCCTACCCCCATAAGATATCTAGGCTTATCCTCGGGCATATATGGTTCAACCGCTTCAATAATATTATACATGTCCTCTGTGGATTCCCCGACTGCCAGTCCGCCGATTGCGTAGCCGTTTAAATCCAAATCAACTATTTGTTTCATATGCTCAATTCTTATATCGCGGTAGGTACTGCCCTGGTTGATACCAAACAGCATTTGGTTTTTATTTATAGTGTTATCCAAACTGTTTAACCTTGCCAACTCATCTTTACACCTTTTCAGCCAGCGAACTGTCATATCAGCAGAATCCTGAGCATACTGCCTTTCGCACGGATTTTCAACGCATTCATCAAAAGCCATCGCTATAGTTGACGCCAGGTTGGACTGTATACGCATACTCTCCTCGGGGCCCATAAAAATTTTATGTCCGTCAATATGAGATGAAAAATAAACGCCCTCTTCTTTTATATTCCTGAGTTTTGCTAAAGAGAAAACTTGAAATCCGCCGCTGTCGGTAAGTATCGGTCTGTCCCAATTCATAAACTTATGAAGCCCGCCCATGTCGCGTATAACTTCGTCGCCCGGACGAAGATGCAGATGGTAAGTGTTTGAAAGCTCTACCTGACAGCCAATATCCTTTAAATCAAAAGTATCAAGCGCGCCTTTTATTGCCGCAGCAGTGCCAACATTCATAAACACAGGGGTCTGAATAGTTCCGTGAACAGTCTTGAATTCCCCCCGTCTCGCTCTTCCATGCTTTGATATCAATCTATACATATATCTACTTTCTCCCGGTTAAAATTTTACTTGAGCAGCATTGCGTCGCCAAAACTGAAGAATCTATATTTTTCTTTAACAGCCTGCTCGTATGCCTCAAATATATTTTCTTTCCCTGCAAACGCCGATACCAGCATTAACAATGTTGATTCCGGCAAATGAAAATTAGTTATTATAGAATCAGTCACCTTAAACTTATATCCCGGATATATAAAAATGCTGGTGTCTCCTATCTCAGCTTTCATTGTTCCGTTATCTTCGGCAACAGTCTCAAGAGTTCTCACAGACGTTGTTCCAACAGCGATAATTCTGCCGCCGCTCTTTCTTGTTTCATTTATTATATCTGCCGCTTCCTGCGAAACCTCATAATGTTCAGTGTGCATAACGTGTTCCTCAACATTTTCAACCGAAACTGGTCTGAAAGTTCCCAAACCAACGTGCAGGGTTAAATAAGCGGTTTTAACGCCCTTATCTTTTATATCTTCAAGAAGTTCGTTGGTAAAATGCAAACCCGCAGTAGGAGCGGCGGCAGAACCTTCAATTTTAGAATAAACAGTCTGATACCGTTCTTTATCTTCTAGCTTTTCTTTTATATACGGCGGCAGCGGCATTTCTCCCAGCTTATCCAAGAGTTCTTCCCAAACTCCATCGTATTCAAACCTTACAATTCTATTTCCGTCAGGTCTTACCTCAATCACTTCAGCCTTTAACAGCCCGTCTCCAAACACGAATCTTGCTCCGGTTCTTGCCCTTTTTCCGGGTTTTAAAATAACGTTCCAAGTGTTTAAATCTATCCTCTTTAGAAGAAGAAACTCTATTTTACCGCCGGTATCTTCTTTCACGCCGTACAGTCTTGCCGGTATAACTCTTGTGTTATTCATAACAAGACAGTCGCCCGGATTCAAATACTCGATTATATTCCTAAAATTTTTATGTTCTATTTTTCCTGTTTCTTTGTCTAAGACAAGCAGCCTGGAACCTGCCCTATCCTTCAGCGGATGCTGAGCAATAAGCTCAGGCGGCAAATCGTAATAAAAATCCTTAGTTGTCATATTTAACTCAACTTACTCCAATCCTATATTAATATACTGTTGTAACTTCAGCGCCGCTGAAATAATGGGTCAGTATCTCATCATATGTATACCCGGCTTCAGCCATACCTTTTGCTCCATACTGGCTCATACCGACACCATGTCCCCAGCCTGAGCCTTTAAACGTAAACGAAGTATTAGCGCTTGATTCTTCATAAGAATCAGCATATACCTTTTGATACTGTCCGTTAGTTGTATAAAGAGATTCGCCCGAAAACTCACTCCTGCCGGAACTTGTAAGCAGTTCAAGCTGTGTCGGACGTCTTCTGATAAGTGTTGAACCGTCTGTCACAGAAACATAAGCCTGCCCCTGAGCGTCTCCGTCACCCACCACAGTAAACATTTGGCTCTTGGTTACAGTGCCGAACACTGTGCGGCACTCTTCCAATTCCAATGTTTTTATTGCAGTATTGCCGGTAACTCTCATCTTAATCACCCGGCCTTCAGGTGAATATTCAAGCACCTCTATTTTCTGCACATCGCCCACATCATATCCTCTGTTACGCATTATAGTAGATACTTCAGCAACTGTCAATACGCCGGACCAAATACCATTCGGAATATTTTCAGTATCTTCATAACTATTGTCAACGCTTATAAGATATGGAACCTCGTTGCCCCAAACATACTTAACATTTTCGGTGGTAGAACCCATTGACGCCGCATAGTAGCACTCGCAAAGCTCTCCGTTATATGTCATAACCTGTCCTGCCGTAGCGTCCACAGCGTCATATATAGACTGCGCTTCTCTTGACATACCGGTATACATTTGGCAATGCGTGTTCGCACAAATATCAAACCCATATGAAGAATGCTTGCCTAAATTCTGAGCAGCGTAATTCCTGGAGCACACCGCCTGGGCTTTTAAAGCCTCAAGAGGCCATGATTCGCTCATTTCCCTTGATACAACACCATATAAATACTGATCCATATTGACCACATTAATCACAGCTATTCCTGAACCGTCCTTAATAAAATTCAGGCTTCCGCGATATCCCGAACCATCAATTTCCAGTCTCTCTTCCCAAAAATCGGTATAAATAGGGCATATACCTATACCATTATTACCGGATTCAGAATATAATACATTACCGTCCAAATCAGATAACACAACCTGATTTTCAGCAATGCTGACTATAACATCGGTATCCTCTATAATTTTCTCCTCAGAAAAATCTCTGTCATTAAATACTCCTGCATAATATCCCCGTTCACTTGTGATTTTCACAGACGTTTTAGCCGACGAGCCGTAAAACAGCCCGACTTTAATATTTGACGGCACATAAACATCAGCAGACACAAAAGTCTTATATCCTGCAAGTGTGCAAAAAAACACAGCCAAAACAGTGAAAACAGAGAACAATCTAAAACCTTGCCGCTTAAAAAACATGAAATTATCCACAATGTGTCACCCCGCTTAAAAATATCTCTGTCAGTACAGCTAAACGCAAACAAATTTGAACGTTTGCCGCATGCCTGATATTATAACACATAATTCTACAAAAAGCCATATATATCTTTATTATCTTTTGTTAAATTTAATTTACGTATAATACAAAAAAGCATTTGACATAATTGTAATATTGTCATATAATTATGTATACCAATGAATTCAAGGAGGATTTAAAATTGAAACAGTATAATGTTGGAATTATCGGAGCCACGGGCATGGTTGGGCAGAGATTTATAACGCTGCTTGATAAGCATCCCTGGTTTAATATAAAGCTTTTAGCGGCTTCACCGAGAAGCGCAGGGAAAAAATATTCTGAAGCGGTAGGCGACCGCTGGGTCATGAAAACTGACATTCCTGACTATGTGTCTGAAATGGTTGTTTATGATGCTGCTAACGACATAGAAAAAATAACCGGTCAGGTTGATTTTGTCTTCTGTGCAGTCGATATGAAAAAAGACGAAATAAAAGCTTTGGAAGAAGCCTATGCTAAGGCTGAATGCCCGGTAGTTTCTAACAACTCTGCTAACAGACATACACCGGACGTACCTATGATTGTTCCGGAAATCAACCCTGAGCACGCTGAAATCATAGAAGCTCAAAGAAAACGTCTCGGAACCAAAAGAGGCTTTATTTCTGTAAAGTCAAACTGCTCGCTTCAAAGCTATGTTCCGGCGCTTCACCCTCTTATGAAATATGGAATAGAATCTGTTCTTGCCTGCACATATCAGGCTATTTCAGGCGCTGGGAAAACGTTCGAAAGATGGCCGGAAATGGTAGATAACGTTATACCGTATATAGGCGGTGAAGAGGAAAAAAGCGAAGTTGAACCGCTTAAGATTTGGGGAAAGATAGACGGAGACAAAATTGTTGAAGCCAGCTCTCCGGCTATTACAACGCAATGTCTCAGAGTTGCAGCAAGCGACGGCCATATGGCAGCTGTTTTTGTAAAGTTTAAAGATAAACCAACTATAGAGCAAATCAAAGAGGACTGGAAAAACTTCTCAGGCGTGCCCCAGGAACTTGAGCTTCCTTCAGCGCCGAAACAGTTTTTAAACTATTTTGAAGAACCTGACCGTCCGCAGACAAAGCTCGACAGAAACTTAGAGGGCGGAATGGCTGTTTCTATGGGAAGACTCCGCGAAGATACTCAGTATGATTATAAATTTGTTTGCCTGTCACATAATACATTAAGAGGAGCCGCAGGCGGCGCTGTATTAATGGCGGAACTGCTGGCCTCAAAAGGATATTTTGATTAATTAATTTTTTGAAAGAAAGGAACTTCTGTTATGAAAGAGCCTATTTTTACCGGAAGCGCTGTTGCCATAGTCACACCGTTTACTGAAACCGGAGTTGATTTTGACAAGCTTGAAGAACTTATAGAATTTCATATCGCAAATCAGACCGATTGTATTGTTATTTGCGGAACAACCGGCGAATCTTCAACTATGCCGGACGAAGAACATAAGTCTGTAATAAAATTCACTGCTGAAAAAGTTAACAAAAGGATTCCGGTAATCGCCGGAACCGGCAGCAACGATACAGCCCATGCAATAGAACTGAGCAAGTATGCTGAAAGCGTAGGGGCAGACGGACTGCTTATAGTTACCCCGTATTATAATAAAACAACTCAAAAAGGTTTATACCTTCACACCAAAGCAATTGCGGACAGCGTTAATATCCCGATAGTGCTTTATAATATCCCGGGCAGAACCGGCGGACTTTCATTCTCCCTGGATACATTAAAAGAACTTGCAAAAATTCCAAATATAAACGCTATAAAAGAAGCCACAGGCAATCTTTCATTTGTAGCAAATATTGCGGCGGAAACTGACCTAAATATATATTCAGGAAATGACGATATTATTGTTCCTGTTATGTCTTTGGGCGGTAAAGGAGTTATTTCAGTCGTTGCCAATATATTGCCGAAAGAAACGCATGATATTTGCAAACTTTACGAAACCGGAGAGACTGAAAAATCAAAGGAACTGTTTTTGAGTTTAATAAAGCTTATTAATACACTATTTATTGAAGTTAACCCTATACCTGTCAAAACTGCTATGAATTGTTTAGGATATAAGGTTGGTCCTCTAAGAATGCCGCTCTGTGATATGTCGGATAAGAATTTAGAGACTCTTAAAAATGTTTTAAAAGAAAATAATGTAAAGTGTTTGCTTTAATATACTAAAACAGAAAGACAGTGATACAAATGACAAATATACTACTAAGCGGCGCTAACGGAAACATGGGACGCGCTGTTACCAGAACAGTGGAAAATAATGACAAAGTCAAAATCACAGCAGGATACGACATAAACACGGTTAAAAACTCTGACTTTCCTGTCTACGATAATTTAGATGAAGTCAAAGAACCCTTTGACGTTATAATTGACTTTTCTCATCCGTCTGTATTTGACAGCATACTTGAATTCTCGGTTAAGACAAAAACTCCTGCTGTTATTTGCACAACGGGACTTTCAGGAGAGCAGATTTCAAAAATGAAGGCGGCTTCTAAAAAAGCGCCTATCTTTTTCTCAGCAAATATGTCTCTCGGCGTAAATCTTTTAATTGACTTGGTATGCAAAGCGGCGAAGCTGCTTGACGGAAGCTTTGATATTGAAATAATTGAAAAGCACCATAACCAAAAGCTTGACGCGCCAAGCGGAACCGCACTCGCAATTGCTGACGCTATTTCTGACGCAGTAAGTTTTGACACCGAGTATATTTATGACAGACATAATGTACGTAAAAAGCGTGATAAATCTGAAATAGGTATACACGCTGTCCGCGGCGGCACCATTGTTGGCGAACACGATGTTATATTTGCCGGCAATGATGAAATAATAGAAATAAAACACAGTGCTTCATCAAAAGAAGTTTTTGCTGTCGGCGCTGTAAAAGCCGCAGTTTTCATGAAAGGAAAGCCCTGCGGTATGTATGATATGAAAGATTTGATTGAGCAGTCTTAGTTTGAATGTATAAACCACATTTTATATATTGGAGGTTATCACATGATTAAAACCATCACCGATATTGAGTTTTTTCCGGAGGTTGCCATTGTTACATTAAATAATATTCCAAACACTCCGAGCAGTATTGCAAACATTCTCAGCGTTATTGCAGAGAACGGCATAAGCATAGATATGATTAGTCAAACCGAACCATACAAAGATAAGATAAACTTATCATTTACACTTTCTCAGGATGATTTGAGCGAGGTTATCGGGCTTACAGGAAAGTTTAAGTCTCTTGCCCCGTCTATTAAAGCCGACATAAACGGAAACAACACTAAAATCCTGCTGAGCGGTGATGGTATGAGGTCTGAGTCAGGCGTAGCAGCTGAACTGTTTTCGCTGTTTGCCAAAGAAAATATCCGCGTTAAGCTTATAACAACAGCTGAGACGGAAATCTCATGTCTTATAGATATAAAAGATGTTGAAGCTGCTAAAAAGATTCTTTTATAATAACTTAAATATTTAAAGAATCAGTATTTGAAGTGACTTTTAAAGATTAAACAAAAACAATATTAAATAAAATGAGTTCGGAATTATACCGGACTCTTTTTATTTAATTAATTGAGTATATCTTTAAATTATTAACTGCTCTATTAATAGAATTTATGAAAATACAATTTATAAAGCCGTTCATGTTTTCCACACCAAAATAATATATCAATTATATTGGATAGGAAACAAAAAACTGGGCAAAAAAGTTAAGGTCATGTAAAATAGAAAGTATAATATGTAAGAGCAGGAAACAGGTAGGATTATATATGTGTGCTAGTCGACCTGTTTAATTAGGAAATCATAGGTTACAGCGCAGGAAAGAACAAAGATGCTGCATTGGTAGTCAAGGCGTTTAGCAGAATAAATATAAATCCGGAGAAAATACAGATATTTCACACAGATAGAGGAAACGAGTTTAAAAACAGAACACTGGATAAAACGCTTGAGACATTCCACATAGACCGCTCACTGAGCAAGAAAAGGCTGTTCCTATGACGATGCGCAGCGGAAACCACATTTAAAATCATAAAGACTAAATTTGTAAAAGGTCAAGAATATGAAACATTGGAACAATGCGATATGAATTATCGGATTATGTAAACTGGTTTAACAATCACAGAATTCATATCGCATTGTTTGGAAGGAGAAACGCAGGAAAATCCAGCATAGTTAATGCATTGACCGGTCAGGAGCTGGCTATTGTTTCAGATGTGAAAGGTACGACCACAGATCCGGTCTGCAAGGCAATGGAACTTTTGCCCCTGGGACCGGTTGTGATGATCGACACCCCTGGGCTGGATGATGAGGGTGAACTGGGAGAAAAGAGGGTGAAGAAGGCGAAAGAAGTGCTGAGAAAGACAGACATCGCCCTGGTCATAGCGGATGCGAAAACAGGCCTTACGGAGTTTGAACAGGGAATTCTTGATCTGATCAGGGAGAGAAAGCTGCCCTATCTGATCGTATATAACAAGACAGATCTGGCAGGCAGAGACAGGGCGGAAGATAATGATCATACCTGTTTTGTCAGCGCGGTGACCAAAGAAGGCATCTTTGAGCTGAAAGAGGCTATCGGAAAGCTTCTCCCAGAAGAAGAACAGCCAAGACAGATCGTGGGCGACCTGATCTCGCCGGGAGACTTTGTGGTTCTTGTCGTGCCCATCGACTCGGCGGCTCCAAAAGGGCGGCTCATCCTTCCGCAGCAGCAGACGATCCGGGATATTCTGGAGCATGATGCCTGCTCTGTTGCAGTCAAAGAATCTGAACTGGAGCACACACTTAAGCATCTTGGGAGAAAGCCTTCTCTGGTTATTACAGACTCTCAGGCATTTGAACAGGTGGCCGCCATCGTGCCGGAAGATATTCCTCTGACATCTTTTTCGATCCTTTTTGCCAGATACAAAGGGGATCTTTTGGAGGAAGTGAGGGGAGCGAGGGCTGCCAAGCATTTAAAGGACGGTTCCAGGGTCCTGATCGCGGAAGGCTGCACCCATCACCGTCAGTGCGATGATATCGGAACGGTCAAGATACCCGGATGGCTTACAGAATATACAGGAAAGCAGCTCATCTTTGAGACGTCCAGCGGGAGCACATTTCCGGAGGATTTAAGCGGCTATGATCTGATTGTTCACTGTGGGGGATGTATGCTGAATCCGAAAGAAATGAAGCACAGAATAGCGTCCTCTGTAAAAGCGGAAGTGCCTATTGTAAACTATGGAGTCTTGATCGCCGACATGAAGGGAATTCTAAATCGGAGCCTTCAGCCTTTCGGACTCTGAAAATCCGGAGGGAGTCTTGACCGGAAGCGGGGTTCTTGAGATAATAGACAAGATAACGAAAGAAAGGATTTGAAACAGATGAGTAAAGTTAGAACCAGATTTGCCCCGAGCCCTACGGGAAGAATGCATGTAGGGAATTTAAGAACAGCATTATATGCCTACCTGATCGCAAAACATGAAGGCGGAGATTTTTTGCTGCGCATAGAAGATACAGACCAGGAGCGTCTCGTAGAGGGAGCCGTCGACATTATTTATAATACCCTTGCAAAAGCAGGACTTGCCCATGATGAAGGGCCGGATAAGGACGGCGGATGCGGCCCTTACGTCCAGAGTGAGCGTCAGGCGGCAGGCATCTATATGGATTATGCAAAGAAGCTGATCAACAAGGGAGAGGCTTATTACTGCTTTTGTGACGAGGAGAGGCTTTCTAGCCTGAAGGTCAAATCAGGAGATGTGGTAGTCAGCCATTATGACAAACACTGCCTGAATCTGAGCAGTGAAGAAGTGGAAGAAAAATTGAAATCCGGCATCCCTTATGTGATCCGCCAGAACAATCCTACCGAGGGCACCACAACGTTTGTGGATGAAATTTATGGTGAAATTACGGTGGAAAACATGGAATTGGACGATATGATCCTTATTAAGTCCGACGGATATCCTACTTATAACTTCGCGAATGTTGTGGACGACCATCTGATGGGGATCACCCATGTGGTCCGGGGAAATGAATACCTTTCATCTACGCCGAAATACAACAGGCTCTACGATGCATTCGGATGGGACAAACCGGTCTATGTACACTGCCCGCTCATCACGGATGAGGAACACAAAAAGCTGAGTAAACGGAGCGGACATTCTTCTTTCGAGGATCTGCTGGAGGCAGGGTATCTGCCGGAGACGATTGTAAACTTTGTGGCCCTGCTCGGATGGAGTCCGGGAGGGGAAAGAGAGATCTTTACGCTGAAAGAACTGGAAGAAGCATTTGACTATCATCATATGTCCAAGACTCCGGCCGTCTTTGATATGACGAAACTTGCATGGATGAACGGGGAATATATCAAGGCTATGGACGATGATAGATTCAAAGAAATGGCCATGCCGTATGTGAAGGAAGTCATCACAAGAGATGTGGATACTGATAAAATCCTTTCTATGGTCAAGACACGGATCGAGCTGTTTACAGAGATTAAGGACCATATTGATTTCTTTGAAAATGTGCCGGAATATGACAGTGCCATGTACCAGCACAAAAAGATGAAGACAACAAAAGAGTCTGCGCTGGAAGTGCTGAAAGAAATCGTGCCGGTATTTGAAGCGCAGGAAGATTTCAGCAACGATGCCC
>OLQH01000110.1_pt1 | contig 96279 bp, 102 predicted proteins | sample 1672671 | NCBI WGS metagenome assembly OLQH01 (sample SAMEA3136712, study PRJEB25190) | human gut metagenome | reverse complement strand
TTCCAGAACATAGTCCCCCTCTACTTAGTTTAATATTGAGTTTCCGAGACTGCTCAAATCGGCATGACAGAATATGACGCCCGCGCCCGCAAAGCAGAGGAAAACCCAGGCCGCATCCACAAAAACAAGCTGTGTGAAGGGTATGGCCAGCTGTCCCAAAGAGAGGAAGCGAAGCTGCCCCATGGGAATAAAAGGTGCCAGAAGCTGTGCATCGGGCAAGTTCAGCAGAAAAATCATCAGAAAAAAAGCGCTCATTCCCAGAGAAAGTGTTTTCCCCACATCCCGACAGACAAAAGCCAGGAAAAAGGGAAGGCTTCCCATGGCACATACGGCCATAAAGATAACGCCTGCCTCAGCCGCCGGCCGGACAGTGGCTGGAAAACAGCTTCCCACGAAGAAAAGATGTCCCCAGAGAGCCGCAGCAAATAGCGGCGCTGTCAGGATACAGCAGGATGCGGTGAGAAAAACAATTCCTTTTGCAAGAAACAGGGAAAGCCTCTTGTGTCCGGCGGTCACGGCGGCATGTAAGGTCCGATTCTCAAAATCCACCCCCACAAAGAGCGGGCATAATATTATGCTGAGAAAATAAAGCAGCGGCGTATTGAACAGTGCGCCGGAAAAGCAGTCCGCCGCAGATGCGGGCAGCTTCCGGTCAAGCATCATCACGCTTCCCAGCAGCAGGGAAAAGACGAGCAGTCCGGGAAAGCTTTTCTGATGTACAAGCTTATACAACTCAGCCTTCAGCAGCTGTGCCATGTCGTCCCCCTCCTATCCTGTTTAGAAAATATTCTTCCAGAGTATCTCCCTCCTGCTGCAGTCCGGTAACAAGGATTCCGGCATCCGACAGGATCTGCGCCGCCAGCTCCGGCTCATCTGTATGCTCGTACAGGCGGATGCTTCCGTCGGGCATAAGCTGCATCTCTTCCGTATCCAGCTTTTGCTCCAGAAGAAGAAGGGCCTTCTGCGGGTCCTTTGTGCGGATGGAAAGACAGCGTTTACAGCGTTCGTCCAGTTCCCTGTCCGTAAGCTCCTCTATAATGCGTCCCCTGTCAATCAGGATAAAATGGGAAGCCGTCTGATAAAGTTCCTCCAGGATATGGCTGGATACGAGAATGGTTACGCCGTATTCCCGGTTCAGCTGGCCCAGCAGCCTTCTGATTTCCACAATGCCGGCGGGATCGAGGCCGTTGACAGGCTCATCCAGAATCAGGAACTCGGGAGTGCTTAACAGTGCAAGGGCGATCCCCAGACGCTGCCTCATTCCCAGGGAAAAATTCCGGGCCTTTTTCTTTCCGGTATCCTGAAGGCCTACGGTTTTCAGACAGCCGGGGATGATGCTTTTGTCGGGAATTCCTCTCTGGATTCTCTGAACCTCCAGATTCTGCGCCGCGGTAAGATTGGGGTAGAGGGCGGGTGTTTCGATCATGCAGCCGATGCGCCTGCGCTGCTCCTGCAGCCCGGACGGCGTGCTTTTCCCCCATAAGGAAAGTTCCCCCTGCGTGGGAAAGGAAAGTCCGGTAATCAGCCGCAGAAGCGTGGTTTTCCCCGCGCCGTTCTGGCCGATGAAGCCATAGATTTCCCCTTTTTCCAGCCGCAGGCTGATATGATCCAAAGCGGTGGTATGTTTATATTTTTTTGTCAGTGCGTTTGTTTCCAAAACAGCAGTATTCATATCGTCAGCTCCTTTCTAATCCCAAGTCTAAGGCGAAAGGTTAAAGAATTTCTTAAGTGGACCGGGATAATATTAAAAAAAGAATAAAGCCGAAGGTTTTTTCCCTTCAGCTTCTATGTAAGCGGTAGCCGATACCCCAGACGGTATCAATATATTCCTCATCGGGGGAGAGCGCCTTCAGTTTATTTCTCAGGTTGCTGATATGGACGTTAAGCGTATTGTCTTCACTGAGATATTCACAATCCCAGACGCTTTCAAACAGATTGGCCTTGGAAAAAATCTTGTCCGGATATTGCAGAAGAAGCTCCAGTATCCGGTATTCCTTGGCCGTCAGGGAAAGCTCGGCGTCTTTTATAAAAGCGGTGTTTTTATCCTCGTCCAACAACAGCTCACCGCAGCGCAGCCGCCGATCAGGCTTTGCACTCAACGCGGCACGCCGCAGATTGCTTTCAATACGGGCCAGCACCTCCTCCAGATCAAAAGGCTTGGTCACATAATCATCGGCGCCGGAGCGCAGAAGGTCGATTTTATTGCGGGTGGTTCCTTTGGCGGAAATGATGATGACGGGAACGGCCCAGCCGGCGCGTATGTCCGTCAGTACCTGATCACCGCTGCGGTAGGGCAGCATGAGATCAAGAAGAACCAAATCTGGCCTGTATTCCTGCAGAACCTCAGGAACATGCAGCCCATTATATAAGCAGGAGGCCTGATATCCGTTTTCCAGCAAAAATTCGGATAAAAGCCCGCTGATTTCCAAATCATCTTCAATAATCAGTATCCTCGCCATTCCTTTTCCTTTCCCGCAATGCGCGCCGCAGTCCGGCACTCCTGAATCACTTTCTTACAGACAGTTACCATTTTACAACAATTTACGCGCCGGGACAACCTGCTCCGAAGCTGCATAAGCCAAAAACGCGTTACCTGCGGCACAGGCATGGAACCGCAGGATGGATGAATACGGCCATTCCCCACTATTTTACATTTGACTGGGACTGGAGAAAAACGTATCATGGTTACAGATTCTCATTCAAAAACTAACATTGAAACAGCATAAGCACCAGGCGGCGAAACGACCGATTATAAGATGCAAGCCTGCCCGGGCAAAATTGAAGGCAAACAGAAATTGGAAGCACACAGGAGGACGATAGTTGGAAGAAAAGAAAACGGACAGCCTATGCGGCGGCGCCTGCCCCTGCCCAAGAACGAAATGTGAGCGTTACGGCGATTGTGAAAGCTGCAGAAAAAAACACACGAAAAGCGCCCCCTACTGCGAAAGGAAGAAGGGAAAAGCGCCGGCCCGCAAAGCTGCAGAAAAGAAGGGACGGCGGGCTGAGGAGACGCAGACATTATAAGGTAAGTACGGCAACGGTCCGGTTTCCAAAAATTTTGCCGTCCGTTGTGATATTTCCTCAAGAAAACGTAGTTAATATAAGAAGGCTCGCAGCAAGCCTGGAACAGCATCCCGCCCCGGCGTCCGGGAGCGCTGCGGGCCTATCTATGCAGAATCGCCCGGAATCAGGCGGTAAAAAAATACCGGCTCAATATGGCGGCGAAAAGAACCTGTGAGCTGACCTGTGTGCTGGAGGAACTGGAAGACTGCATTCCCGCGCCGTCCTCCTGGGAGGTGGAGGAACAGATCGAGGCCAGAGAGCTTGCAGGGTATCTGGAGGAATTCCTGGATACCCTGAAGGAGCGTGACAGACTGGTTTTTCTGCGCCGATACTGGTTTGCCCAGCCGGTAAAAAGTATCAGCAGGGAATGCGGCGTCACGGAGCATCATGCGGCGGTGATTCTGGAACGGAGCCGTAAAAAACTGAAATGCTTTCTGGAGGAAAGAGGTGTGCGGATATGAAATCTGAGCTTTTGTGGGATGCAATGGGGCATATTGACGAATCACGTATTGAAGAGGCGCTGCGTCAGCCGGAGGACAGGGTAGCAGGAAAGAAAAGAAAGAAGAGCAGACTGAAAAAAGGGGTCGCGTCCGCAGCCGCGGCTGCGCTTGTCATCATGGTGGGGACTCCCCTGCTGGCCGCGGAAAGTCCGGCTTTTTACCAGGCCCTTTATTCGGTTTCTCCTTCTGCGGCACAGTTCTTTATTCCGGTCAGGGAGGCATGTGTTGATAATGGGATACGGATGGAAGTGGTATCCGCCGGCCTGGAAGGAGATACTGCCAGGATTTATGTTTCCCTTCAGGATCTGGAAGGAGACCGAATCGATGAAACGACGGATCTTTTTGACAGCTATGCCATCAGACGCAGCTTTGATAGTGTTGGTACCTGCAGCAGAGTCGCCTATGATGAAGAAAACAGAAAAGCCACTTTCCTTATAGAGATAACAGCCATGGGCGGCAGTGATATCAAAGGCGGAAAAATCACTTTTTCCGTAAGGGAATTCATCAGCGGCAAAACTGCCAGGGAAGACATTCCCTTAGAACTGAAGCCTTCGGACCTTGCACAGCGTGAGATTACCGGAGTGCTGACCGATCCTGTGATTACGGGCGGCAGTTATTCCTGGGAGGCACAGCAGGACTTCGGCGTTTCCATAGAAGATGAGACTGCTATGGAAGAGCTGGAGAAAAAACTCCCCACTACAATGCTTGTTCCCGGAGAAAGCCTGTATTCCCCCATGGAAAACATGGATATTTCAGCGGCCGGCTATATGGACGGCATGCTGCATATTCAGCTTCGTATGAAGGAATCGTTAACGCTTGATCCACACGGTTTCGTTTATCTGATGAATGAAAAAGGGGAACGCATCGATTCTTATTGCGCTGTTTATTTTGCTGAGCATACGGAATCCAATGACCTGCGCGTGGACTATGACGAGATGATGTTTAAGATCCCGAAGGAGGCGCTGGAAGAATACCGGCTGTACGGAAGCTTTTATACGGCAGGAAGAAATGTAAAGGGTGACTGGAGAGTTACCTTTTCCCTTTAAATATCAGATTACTGCAGGAGCTGTCGGACAGACCGGTTGATGCCGCCTGCGGATACCCTCCGGCTGGCCACATATTTCCCGGATGGCCCGCATGACGTATTTTCCGGTGGTGTGTTTTGGGCGGATATGATATAATGTCGTCGAAGACGACATTATATCTGCGCATTCTGGTTTCTGCGCTTGCCGCAGAAATCCAGGCGGAATACAGAATAAACCCGGCTGTGCCGGTGAGATAAAGGCGGTGCTGCAATGGAAAGAGACATTAATCTGGATGAAATATCCGACGGGAAATTATATGATGCCAATGATATGGTCAAGGTGGGGTGTTCGGACTGCGCCGGATGTTCGGCGTGCTGCCATGGCATGGGAGAAACGATTGTGCTTGACCCTTATGATATCTGGCAGCTCACCTCCCATCTGGGATGTACCTTTGAGCAGCTGCTTTCATCAGGCCGGATTGCCCTTCATGTATACGAAGGCCTGATTCTCCCCAGCCTGAACCTTGTGGGGGAAGAGGAAGGCTGTCCCTTCTTAAATAAAGAAGGCCGCTGCTCCATCCATTCCTTCCGTCCCGGCATCTGCCGCTGTTTCCCTTTGGGCAGGCTTTATGAAAACGGCTCCTTCCGCTACTTCCTTCAGATTCATGAATGCAGGAAAGAAAACCGGACAAAAATGAAAATCCACAAATGGCTGGATATTCCGGATTTGCGCCGCTATGAAAAATTCATCTGCGACTGGCATTTTTACATAAAAGCCCTTCAGGAGCAAGCAAAAACCTGCAAAGAGGAAGAAAGGCTGAAGGAACTGAGCATGCGGGTGCTTCAGGACTACTACCTGATACCCTACGCGCCGGAAAAGGATTTCTATGAACAGTTCTACAGCCGCGGCAGCCAGGGGGAAGGCGGCAACGAGTTAAATTAAATTTATGACAGTAAATAAATCATTGTATGACCGGCAGGAAACTGCCGGTCATCTTCATGAAAAATTAAGAAATTGCGCAAACCAGCATATTTCCAGAAATTACCAGCGCAAAACGTTACTTTTTGTGGAATATTGAGAATTATCTTCTTGACTTGAAATTCCCGGGGAGGTAATCTTTTAAGTAGTAAACTACAAGGAGTACTTACCCTGATGAAATATAAATGGAAACCTGTCTTGGCAGCTATGCTTGCCTCTTTTTGTCTTTTTTCTTCTCCCCTGACGGCTTTGGCGACAGATAATACAGTCAGCACCATTGAGGATGAAATGGTTCACAATACGGAAGGAGCCGCCGAAGCAGGCAGCGCAGAGACGCAGACAGGTGAATCGGAAACACCGGGCAGCCTCCCCGGTCAGGCCGACGAAGAACCGGGATGGCCCTCCGGCCCTTCCATAGTTGCGGAATCCGGCATTGTTATGGAAGTCTCCACAGGAACGATTCTGTACAGTAAAAATATGCATGCCCAATATTACCCTGCCAGCATTACCAAAATTATGACGGCCCTTCTGGCCATGGAAAACTGTGAACTGGATGAACAGGTAACGGTTCCCCATGAAGCAGTATATATGGAGGATAAGGGCTCACACATCGCGCTGGACGAGGGCGAGGTGCTGTCCGTGGAGGACTGTCTGTACGGCATGATGCTGGCATCTGCCAACGATGCCGCCTATGCGCTGGCCATACATATCGGCGGAACAATAGAGAAGTTCGCCGAAATGATGAATGAAAGGGCCAGGGAGCTGGGCTGTGAGGACAGCAACTTTGTCAATCCCCACGGACTGCCTGATGAAAGGCATGTATCCAGCGCCTACGACATGGCTCTGATTACCAGGGAAGCACTGAAGCATGAGATTTTCCGTACGGTATCCAAAACGGTTTATTATGAGATTCAGCCCACCGATAAACAGCCGGATCTGATTCCCATGTCCAACCACCATAAGATGATCTGTAGCGGCAAATACCATTATGACGGTGTGTTTGCAGGAAAAACCGGATATACGGTGGTGGCAAAGAACACGCTTGTCACCTGTGCGGCACGCAATGACATGGAGTTGATCTGCGTAACCATGAAAACGGAGGGCAGGCAGGTATATGTGGATACCGCTACTCTGTTTGATTTCTGTTTTGATAATTTTAAAAAGGTGGATATCGGATCCAGCGGCACGGAGGGTGAAGAGATTGAGGTTTCCGTGAAGGAGGGGGACAGCCCGGAGAAAACGGAGAAAATACCGTTTCGGATATCGGAGGACGGCTATGTTGTCCTCCCTTCCCAGGCAGAATTCTCGGATTTGAAGCCTCTGCTTTTACTGAATGCGGACAGAGGGCCGGAGGTAACCGGCGCGGTACTGGAATATCTTTTAGGTACCCGCACCGTGGGACAGGCTGTCATAGCGCTTCCTGAGTCGATGATAGTGAAGCCGGAGCCAGAAACTGTACAGAATGAGACGGAGAGCGAACCGGAACAGGAGAAAGAGAAAGAGGGCAAAGGCTTCCGCTGGTGGTACATTCCATTGGGTATCCTTGGCGCTCTGGCGGCAGCGGGCGCAGGCTTCCTTATAGTCCGCAGACAGATATGGAAATACAGATGGAGAAAAAACAGGAAAAGGCGCAGAAGCGGACGGCATTAATCTGACAGAGCCTGAATACCGCTGAAAATAAAAATTATTACTTCTTCCGGAGGGACTATAGCTTAACAGTAACAAAGAAAATGCTAAATAACGTAAATCATGCTTGTACATTCGGTCATAAAAGCTTACAATGAGTATATGTATAAACGGCGTATGGCGCAGGAGGAGTTTTTATGGCAACGGAAAAACATATGATTTTGACGAGGCCTTTTTTACCTCCATCTTTAATCAGCTGACCACTAATATCTTTATAAAGGATGCGGAAACAGACGTAATAGTTTATATGAACGACGCGATGAAGCGGGAATTTGGACAGATACATCCGGAAGGAAAGCGGTGCTGGATGATAGAGGATGCCAGAAGGGAAAATATAACTCTCACCGTGGCGCTGATAGACGTGAATGGGCTGAAGAAAATCAACGATCAGTGCGGTCACGGGGAAGGGGAAGGGGATAATCTCCTTACCTCAATGGCCTGCGTGACAAAGGGCTGTCTTGGGGAACAGGATATCATTTTCCGTCTCAGCGGGGACGAGTTCGTGCTGGTATTCTATAATCAGAACCAGCAGGCGGCTCCACGATGAACGGGAGAAATATTCCATTTTTTATGAAGCTACCTTCAGCTACGGCCTGATGGAGGTATATCCGGGAGACAGATATACCTTGTCGGATATTATCAGACGGGCCGATCAGCAGATGTACATACAGAAGCGGAGCTACCATATCATGCGTGCCAAGGAGGGACTCCTTAAAGACGGGCAGAGACGTATGGGGACGCTGGAGCTGACGGAAACCTATCTCATCAAGGAGAATGCCGGAACCCGTGATATCCTGGAGAAAATGAAGAAAATGGGAATTAACCTGGCCATGGATGATTTTGGGATCGGCTATTCCTCCCTTTTTTCACTGAAAAACATACCGGTGGATATTGTAAAAATAGACAGGGGCTTTGTTAAGGGAATTACTTCTGAACTCTTTAATGCCACCTTTGTCCGGGCAATTATGGAGCTGTGCCATGATATGGGGAAGAAGGTATGCCTGGAGGGAGTGGAGACGAAGGAAGAGTACGATGTGGTGAAGAATTCGGGGTTGGAGCTGATTCAGGGCTTTTATTTCGGTTATCCCATCAATGCGGAAATGTTCGAAAAGCAGTGGCTGTAAACAACGGAATTAAATATAAAAACATAAAAGAGAGGGAAGCGCTGTCCGCAGCTTTCCTCTCTTTTACGTATACTATTATACCACAAAATTGAGAAAATATCAAGGCTTGTAATAGAATCGGCCAGAACGTATAATAGGCATTTCCAGCAGAAACAATAGGAAACAGGGATTTAAAAGGAGGAGACAGCGGTGAACGAAAGTTTATTGGAGGTGCTGCAGTCACAGAAGGAGAAAAAGGAGCTTTCCGTTCTTATGCAATGTAATGAAAAAACGGAAAGCTTTGGTTTGTCCCTGACGGAGGAGGACGCGCATGAACTGGTTTTGTGCAGGAATGCGAGCCTGAAAAAATACCGCCGGGTGGAGTTCGGAGAAGGGATTCTGGATAAGCTGATTTTTACCTTCTGTGATTCCCAATACATTAATCAGGAGAATTACCGGGAGGTCATGGAGGAGCTGCAGGATATTTTTTATTCCTTTAAGAATGAAGCGATGGATTTGCTGACGGATGACGAGCTTCTGACATTTATGAAGGAACAGTTTGAAGAGATCTGCATGGGAGACACGGAATATCTGGAAAGCACCTGCCTTCCAAGGTTTGCTTCCGCCATTCGTTCCGGTGACAGGGGCTATGTGAAAAGCGGCGGAAAAGGAGAATATGAAAAGCTCAGCGAGGAGCAAAGGTGGGACGGAGAACTCTTTATGGATGTAATAAAGGAGCTTTTCTGGTAATTGTCAGGACCAGTACAGGGGTTTTTCCAAGGAAGGAATAAGGAGGAGAAGGATACGAAAATGGCAGAGGACAGGGAATCAAGGGAAAATGAGGGCAGTATGTATGGTTACGGATTGGAAGAGATACTTCCGGTGGTGATTTATCTGACAAATAAATATACATCCGGGGAAAGCAGCTCCGTGCCCTATGAAAAGGCGGAAATGCTTATGGAAGCCGTGCTTTACTGCATCCGGGAATGCTTTACATGGAATACGGCCGGCGTGCTGCCGGCCGTAAACAGCCTCAGTGCGCGGCAGGCCTATGATAAGGGATATGAATATGTGACGGAAAAGGTAAAAATGGCCAGGGGGCTTTACGATGGCCTGATTACGGATTTTGAAGATTATGGCTGTCTGAATTACCGGAAAACCGTTCTGGAAGGGCTTCCCGCCTTTTTCCTGAAATATGATATCCGCTTCTGCCCGCAGGATCATATCCTGACTCTGGATTATCCGGATATGGTACGCGGGGAGGCACAGTGCGGCGCGGATCGGATTTACAGTTATCTGTCCCATCTTTGTATGGAAAAGAGGTTCCTGGAGCAGTTTGACAGACAGGCGGTATGCAGGGTGTTGGCAGGTGTTCAGCCGGATTACCGGGAACTGTATCTGGACAATATATGCGAAGCAGTGCTGTTCCAGGCGGTAAAATGTGTGATTACGGACAGCCCGGTGTGGAAGCTGGAAACATCCGGGGATGAGAAGGAACTCCTTGGGATATATTTTGACGGAGATACGCGTGAACAGGCTGCCCGCAAAACGGCAGCACTGATCGAAATGCTGGTGGGAGCAATGGGAAATGCGGTGCCGGACCCTGAATTCAGAAATTACTTTGGACAGATGGGGAAAGCTTTTTGCGCCAGATATCTGCTTCAGGCGGGAAGCAGGGAATAAAGGGATAAAAATCCAGAAAGACAAAGACATGTGCCCAGGCCTTTTTTCATAAAATAGGCGTAAGAGTTTATTGGAAAAAGGATAGAAAATGTATAAAGGCATTGATGTGTCGGAGCGCCAGGGAACCATTGACTGGAAAAAGGTAAAAAAAGCAGGCTGCAGATTTGCAGTGCTTCGTTCTATAAAATGGGACGGAAAACCGGACAGTCAGTTTTGGGCAAATGCCAAAGGCTGTTATGCAAATGGTATTCCTTATTCTGTTTACCGTTATACTTATGCCGTCCTGCCTACGGAGGCGCTGGAGGAGGCGGAACAGGTAATCCGGCTCCTCCGGTCCCGGGGAAAACGCTCCTGCAGGATATGGTGGGATGTTGAGGATAAGTCCCTGGAGCCTCTGGGAAGGGATGTGCTGACAGGGCTGATAAAAACGGCGGAAAATACCATCACAGGCACAGGGTATGAATTCGGCATTTATACAGGGCAGTTTTTCTACGATGGAGGCTTTTTTGATGCCGGGGCTTTTGACTGTCCCATGTGGGTTGCCCGTTATCCCGTGAGCAGAAGCTTTGTATTTGATGAAAACCCGCCTTCGGATAAATACCGGCCGGAAATAAAGCAGCCGTTGTTTGCGTGGCAGTATACCAGCAAAGGCAGAATAGACGGGATAGACAGTCTGGTGGATCTTGACATTTGTTATCTGCCGTTTGGGTAAAAGCAGGGATAGGGAAGCTGTAAATGCCCTGAAACGGAAGGAAATGGCTGACTGGCTCTTGTGTTTTCCCGCTTACCGTGTATGATAGAGGTAAGAGGCCGTGCAACTGTGACGATGCGGTGCAGTTACGGGAAAATAAAGGAAAGGAAGGTTTTTTATGAGAAAGAAAGGTTTTATGAAGCTGGCGGCGGCCGCAGCTGTCGCTGCGGTTTGTTTTTTGCTGCCTCTTAAGGCGGATGCGGCGGAGCTTATTCATTCGGATGAATACGGGGATGTTTATGTAGTGAATTCTGAAGGCAGGGACAGCCTGGTATTTATGGAAGACGCCAGCGGCAAGGTGCTGGAGTTCATGAAAGAAAGCGCGGGAGATCCCTATTTTGTCAGGTATAATGTCATGGATGCTTCGTTGGCAAGGCTGAAAGCAACTGCCAGCGCCATTCAGGTTCTGGATGATAACGGGGAACTGATCGCCAGCAAGGGAGCGGCTGAAATCCAGCAGGAGGTGGCGGCGCATCTGGCTGTGATAAATGCACTGGATACAATGGATCCCCAGCAGCAGATTATATTGGAAAACCAGCAGCTGGCAAGCCTGGCCGCACTGAAACAGGAGCTGCTGCTGCAAAAGCAGGATTCGCTTGTGAAAATGCAGCAGGCTGCCGCAAACGGTAGTACGGAAGAAGTGATTGCCTGCCAGTTTGCAGCCGCAATGTATGATCAGATGATTACCCTGAGCGCTTCCAAGGAACAGGCTATCCTTTTGTATCAGCAGCAGTCGATACCGGAGGCGCAGCAGGTTTTGGAATCAATCAAGGAACAGGCAGGAATTATTCAGCGGGAAATATCGGATTTTGCCGTACAGTTCAAGCAGCTTCTGGTACAGGAAATCGTCAACGAGCTGGTAAATCTGCCTTAAGCGGATTAATTTAAGCGGACAGATACATGGGAAAAAGGGCCGGCAGCTGTAAAGCTTCTCCCTTTAATTTCCCTGTTGGGCCGTGAACATTTCCTGCATATCATTGATTAGCTTCATATCCTCCGCAGTCAGCTTCAGATTGGAGCTGAAGGTCTTTCCCTCCGCTGTGGTAACGGTCATTTCCAGCAGCGTCCCTTCCATTACGGCTCCTTTGGAAACGGCGTTTAAGAAGGAGGGAAACTTGGGGTGCCTGGCCTTGAACTGCTCCCAGGAGGCCTTTATCTGCAATAATTTCATAGGATTAAACTGGTTCATTTCAAATACTTCCTTTCCCTGATAAATAGAGCCTGGTTCTCAGGCACGTCTATTGTATCATTTTTCCCGCTTTTTGGCGAGTGAAAAAACAGGAGACAGACAGTGCGGAAAATGGTAAAATAAATGTGCGGCTATGATAATCAGGCATTTATGGGAATAAGGAGAAGAACGATGATTTATAAGTGCAGGAACTGCGGCGGAAATGTGGTTTATGATCCGGACAGGAAGGAAATGCATTGTCCTTACTGCGACGGGACGGACACACAGGATAAGCTGCCGGGCGGAGGAATGGAAAACTGCGCCAACTGCGGCGCGCCGATAGAGGCGGGGGATTACCGCAGCGCAGTGAAGTGTGAGTACTGCGGCCACTATACGATTTTTGACGAACGGGTGGAGGGCGTATATGAGCCCCGCCTGATCCTGCCTTTTACAATAGGGAAAAATACGGCGGTAAAGCGTTTGGAGAATGAGTTTTCCAGACGGATATTTGCGCCGGTAACCTTTCTTGCACAGGCTACAGTGGAAAAGATGGAGGGAAATTATGTCCCTTTCTGGCTGTACGACATGAAGGCATACTGTCATTATGCGGGGACAGGAACCAGAGTACGCGTGTGGGTCAGCGGAGATACGGAATTTACAGAAACCTCGTATTTCCAGGTGAGCAGGGATATGGATGTGGATTTTGAAAAGCTGCCGGTGGATGCTTCCCTGGCTATGGAAGATAATGTGATGGATCTGATGGAGCCTTACGGCTATGAGGCGCTGGAAAATTTCAGGCCGGAATATATGTCTGGCTTTCTGGGGGAGATTTACAACCAGGACGCAGAGACGCTGGAAAAGCGAGCCAGGGATAAGGCGGGCAGGGATGCTTCGGTGATGCTGCACAACACCCTGAACGGCTATACAACGCTGATTCCGCAGCAGGAAAATATCAGTTTGAACAGTATACAGTCCAGCTATGCGCTGCTTCCGGTATGGTGGTACCGGTACAGCTTTGAAGGGAAAAATTATGACTGCTTTGTCAACGGACAGACGGGCAAGGTTGTGGGAAAAGCACCTTTGTCGGTCAGGAGAATTTTTGCCTACGGCGGTACTTTTTTCGCCTGCATGTCACTGATTTTGCTGCTTTTGAAGGGAATACTGGAGGGACTGTAGGATGAAAGGGTATCTGAAATATTTCAGGGTGTATTTTATAATCATACTTGTCCTCACTGTGATTTTTGCGGCGCTGAAGCTTACCGGGGCCGGGAAACAGCCGGCAGAGAGGGGCAATACGGAGGCGGTGACGCAGGAACGGGTCTTCGATTATGCGGATAAGCTGACGGATGAAGAAGAGGACAGCCTGCGCAGGCTGATTGCCAAAAGAGAGGCGCAGACAGGCTGCGATATTGTACTGGTGACGCTGAATGAGTCGCTGGAGGAATATGCGAAGGGCTATGAGGAACAGCTGGGATACCTGTATCCTTATCAGTATGTAATGGTGTATGCCGATAATTTTTACGATGAGCATTTGTTCGGCTACAATAAGCCCCAGGGCGACGGCGTGTTGCTTCTGGACAACTGGTACAGGGAAAGCGACGGCAAGGTATATTCCTGGCTGAGCACCTGCGGTAAGGCGCAGGACCGTTTCAGCAGCACAATGATTGATGAACTGCTGGATAAGGCGCTGGAGGATGTGGACAGCAATCCCTATAAAGCCTATAAAAAATATGTGGACCTTTTTTATTATGATATGACCGGGAAAGTGCATATTCCCGTTGCTGCCCTGATTTTTGTGGCTGCGGCCTGCACTGCCGTTTATGTGGGTGTCAACCTGGGAAGAAACAAGGGGCAGAAAACGACCGGGGTGGCGACCTATGTATCGGGCGGGCATCCACAGATGCGTAATCAAAGTGACCTGTTCCTTCATAAGACGGTGACAAGACGTCATATAGAGAGAAATACCGGCGGTTCCGGAGGCTCTGGCGGAGGAGGCGGCCATGTTTCCAGCGGAGGAGTATCCCATGGAGGCGGCGGGCACAGCAGATAACAGAAACCTGTATTTTGCTTCGCAAACCAAGGAGGAAAATTCCTCTGTTCGTCAGAGGATTTACATTTTGCTCCGCAATACGAGTAGGAGGAAGTATGAGAATTCAGTATTTGGGGCATTCATGTTTTAAAATCAGTTCCGGCGGATATGCGCTGGTGGTGGACCCTTATGAAAATGGTTCCGTGCCGGGGCTGAAAAATCTGGATACCACGGCAAATCTGTGTGTGTTCAGCCATGAACACAGTGATCATCATGGTGAGGGCAGTGTGATTATGGAAGAGAGCTTTCTTCCCTGTCCCTTCAGGATTGAAACCATTGACAGCTGGCATGACGACAGGAACGGGAGCCTGCGCGGCAGGAACCGGATTCATATTTTCCATGTGGAGAAAATGAAGGTGGTTCATCTGGGGGATATGGGGTGCGCCCCTTTGGAGTGGCAGATGGATCTATTGAAAGGGGCGGATCTTGTCATGGCTCCTGCGGGGGGCTATTATACGGCGGAACCCTCCGATATCTGCGCGGTTGTGAGGAAAATAGGCCCTCGTGTGGTGATCCCCATGCATTATCGGACGGCGAAAAGCGGTTTTCCGGTGCTCAGGACCTGTGAGGAGTTTTTATCCTGCTGCGGCCATGTAGTGAGATATGAAACGGATACCCTTACACTGGACAGCGCCACGCCGCCGCATACGGCTGTGCTGAAGCAGTGGGGATATATGTGAACAGAAGCAGATTCCTATGAAAAGGAGAATTATATCGTTGAACATACAGATTTTCGGGAAGACGAAATGCTTTGATACGAAAAAAGCAGAACGTTATTTCAAGGAACGCGGCATTAAATATCAGTATATTGATATGAAGGAAAAAGGAATGAGCAAGGGAGAGCTGAACACGGTCTGTCAGGCAGTGGGCGGCCTGGATAAGCTGCTGGATGATAAATGCAGGGATAAGGATGCGCTGGCGCTGATTCGTTATATATCGGAAGAGGACAGAGCGGAAAAGCTTCTGGAAAACCAGCAGGTCATTAGAACCCCGATTGTACGCAACGGGAAAAAGGCGACGATTGGTTACTGCCCGGATATTTGGAAAGGGTGGGAATAAAGAGTGGAAAAAAAGGCGCCTTATCTTGTGCGGCTCACTGGTATCCTGGTAGAAGAGGGCAGACTCCTGATTATCCGGCAGCACATGCCGGATGGACGGCAATGGTATCTGCCCGGCGGTCAGCTCGAACCGGGAGAAACGATTGAAAAGGGAATTATCAGGGAAATGAGAGAAGAGACAGGGCTGGATACATTTTTTGATTTTCAGGATTAACAGGGTTTTACGGTATATGGAAGCTATGGGATAAGGTTAAATTCTATAATTGAAAAGCGGTTATTAAAAGGTGCAGTGAAATCATCTTCCGGCTTCGCTGCACCTTAATTCAATTTTGTAGTTAATGGGACTTTCTTATGAAACAGATTAGCGGATAGCGGCAGCATGGTTCAAATTTTGGCGTATATCACTTTAATCAGTCATCGAAGCCATGGATCCAGTCGGCCTTCACGAAATAAATCAGGAAAATGATGGAACTCAGGGTCCAGGTCAGAGGATAGGCCCAGAAAATAACATTGATTACCGGAATGATTCTTACGACGATGCTGATGTAGGTAATTCTGATGATACACCAGCAGCACATCATAACAAGCATGGGAATCGTTGCCTTTCCTGCACCGCGCAGAATTCCGGCGACGCAGTGTGAAAATGCCAGCAGGAAATAGAAGAGCGTAACCGTACGCGCCTGTGTGGTTCCATAGGCGATTACTTCGGGATCGTTGTTAAATGCAGCTATGAGCACAGGGGCAAAGGCATAAATCAGGACGCCCACCAGCTCGGCCATAGTGATGGAGCAAAGGATACCGAAACGCGCGCCCTTTTTTGCCCTGTCATATTTTTTGGCGCCCAGGTTCTGACTGATAAACGTAGTCATGGACATGGCAAAGCAGGTGATGGGAAGGAAGCCGAATCCTTCTATTTTGGAATAGGCGCCGCAGCCTGCCATGGCCATTTTGCCGAAGCTGTTGATATTGGCCTGCACCACAACATTGGCAATGGAAATGATGGAGTTCTGAAAGCCGGAGGGCAGGCCGTTCTGAATAATCTGCTTCAGGAAGAAGAGGTCAAAGCGGATTTTGCGGATATGTACCCTGTAATCTTCAGGGCTCCTGGAAAGGCGGATGATACACAGAATCGCGCTGACAAACTGGGAAATGATGGTTGCCAGAGCCGCGCTGCCGACACCGAAACGAAATACGCCTACGAACAGCAGGTCCAGTAAAATATTGACAACAGAGGAAACAATCAGGTAAACCAGGGGATGTCTGCTGTCCCCCACCGACTGAAGAATACCTACAAAAATATTATACAGGACAAAGGCAAGGGAGCCGCAGAAATAAATACGGAAGTAAGTAATGGAATTGGGCAGAACATCCGACGGCGTACCCATCCAGATAAGCAGCTGCGGAGTGAGACATACACCGATGAGCGTAAGCAGTACCCCGGCAGCAAGGCCAAAGGCTATCGTAGTATGTATGGCCTTCTGCACCTTTTCTATTTCACGCGCTCCATAATATCTGCCGATAACAACGCCTGCGCCGATGGCGATTCCGTTGAAAAAACCAACCATAAGGAAAATCAGGCTTCCCGAGGAACTGACAGCGGCCAGAGCCTCGCTCCCCAGGAAATTTCCCACAATGAGGGAGTCTGCCGTATTATACAGCTGCTGGAACAAATTGCCCAGAAAAAGAGGAATGGCAAATGCTATAATTTTTTTCCAGATAGATCCTTCTGTCATCAGTGTGGTTTGCTGTGCTGTTTTATTCATTGATGCTCCTGTCTGCGTGTACTATATGCACATTCGCCCCTGTCTGTACGCATAGTTCCGCCCATATATGTAAAAAATTTAGTATATTTCAAAAGGTATCTAAAACCGGCGGCAAAACAACCGCCAATTTTTTATTATATCACAGCCGGTAAAAAAAGGAAGAGTAACGTATCAACGAGGGGATAATCGATCAGGATTCCGTAATAAGCTGTAAGGCCATCGTGTTATGTTTCTTTTCAGAATTTAAAATTCAGCCAATCGCGTATGCCTGGCATGGATATCATGCAGGTTGTCTGATACAGTTTCCCGATGGAATTCCGGATCTCATTCAGGAGATGTATGAGATAATGGAAAAGAAACTTATAAAAATTACTCAGGAAATATGCTTATGCACTTTAGAAACGCTGAAAGCAAACTCAGGTATCCTTGATACTGTCATAGCAGAGGGAAAGGGGGAAAAGTATAATGAAAATAACAGAGGAATATATCCGGGAACAGATACTGCTTCTTTATTCTAAGGACTCCAATACAGGATACGCCGCATTGAAAGAACTACAGGATGCCAGCCATGAGGACTGTATGGTTTACACCCATTTAAATGAGTTTTTTGTTATGCTGGAAAATAAAAATTCTTTTGTACGTACCAGAGGGCTTGTTCTGATTGCTGAAAATGCCATATGGGACGAAAAAGGCATCATTGACCGCTTTTTTGACAGCTATCTGCAGCATATTACGGATGAAAAACCGATTACCGCAAGACAGTGCATAAAGCTGCTTCCAACAATTGCGAAGCATAAGCCTGAACTAAAAAAGAGGATGGCGGATGCGCTTCATGTAGCGGATCTTTCCTGCTATAAAGAAAGCATGCGGCCGCTGGTGGAAAATGATATCGAAAATGTGCTGGCTCAAATACAGGAATGAAAGAGAAAACTGCAGGAAAACTTCGATACTATTTTCTGGGAGGCGTGCAGTACCAAAATGGAAGAGCAGAATATGCATGATTAAGGAAAAGAAAACACAAGCGCTGGTAAATAAAATAAGTTATACTTAAATACAACTGTTCAGCCGGCCCACGTATTTACAGTCAAGTACAGTAAAGGCCGGTAATATACAAGGAGGTAAAATTTTATGAAAATTGCACTGATTAATGAAAACAGCCAGGCGGCAAAGAATGCGCAGGTGGAAGCGGTCCTGAAAAAAGTCGTTGAACCCAAAGGACACGAGGTATTTAATTATGGAATGTACAGCGCAGAGGACGAGCATCAGCTTACCTATGTGCAGAATGGTATTCTTGCAGCGATTCTGCTGAATTCAGGAGCAGCTGATTATGTGGTTACGGGCTGCGGTACAGGAGAAGGCGCCATGCTGGCCTGCAATGCATTCCCCGGCGTGTTGTGCGGACATATCGTGGATCCTTCCGATGCTTATATGTTTGCCCAGATCAATGACGGCAATGCCATTGCGCTTCCCTTTGCAAAGGGCTTCGGCTGGGGCGCGGAGCTGAATCTTCAGTATATTTTCGAAAAACTGTTTGAAGGTGAGAGCGGACAGGGCTATCCCAAGGAAAGAGTTGTTCCGGAACAGCGCAATAAGAAGATCCTGGATGAAGTTAAGAAGGTTACACATAACGACCTGTGCACTATCTTGAAAAATCTGGACAGGGAGCTGGTTAAAGGCGCTATTGCAGGAGACAGATTCAGCGAATACTTCTTCGCAAACTGCAAATGTGAGAAAATAGCAGCATGCGTAAAGGAACTGCTGGAAGCATAAGCGGAAAGTAATTTCAGGCGTTTTCCAGGACGGAGGCGGATGCTGCTGCAGGACACAGCTGCAGGGTGCCGCACAGCTTTGAAGCATGAAACATATTAACTGGTTCATTCCCGGCGGATGGGCCAGTTATTTAGATTAAGGGAGAAGTGGCATGGCAGCTTCTGATATGACAAAAGGCAGTATTATGGGACATCTGGTCCGCTATTCCATTCCCCTGATTCTGGGGAATCTTTTTCAGCTTGCCTACAACGCGGTGGATTCCATGATTGCGGGCCGGTTTATCGGGAAGGAGGCGCTGGCCGCGCTGGGAACGGCAGGGCCGGTGATGAATATTATTATTCTGGGGATTTCCGGGATCTGTATGGGAGCCGGCGTGCTGATGAGCGGTTTTTTCGGGGCGGGCAGCCTGGAAGAACTGAAAAAAGAACTGTCCACCACGCTGCTGTTTGGCCTGTATTTTACCATTGGGGTGGCGGTGTGCGGGTTGTTTCTGGCCAGACCGCTGCTTGTATTGCTTCAGGTGCCGGAGGGTGTGCTGGATCGTGCATGTATTTATTTGAAAATCATTATACTTGGTTCCCCCTTCACCTATTTTTACAATGCGCTGGCGGCGGCGCTGAAAAGCGTAGGGGATTCCAGGACACCCGTCAGGTTCCTGATTTTTGCCTCTTTGCTTAATGCAGTTTTGGATTTGTTGTTTATCGGCCTGCTGGGATTTGGAATCGTATGCTCGGCGGTGACTACTGTGGTCGCGGAAGGCGTGTCAGCCGCCCTGACCTGGTATCATATCAGAAAAGCCGTCCCTATGCTCAGCCCTGACAAAAAGACATTCCGCATTGACAGACGGCTTCTGAAGACCACGCTCCGTTATGGCAGCGTTACGGCGCTGCAGCAGGCCTGTCAGCCGGTGGGAAAGCTGCTGATTCAGGGAGCTGTCAATCCCCTTGGCGTGGACGTGATTGCCGCATTCCAGGCGGTGAACCGGGTGGATGATTTCGCATTTACGCCGGAGCAGAGCATCTCGCATGGAATCACCACCTTTACTGCACAGAACCTGGGTTCCAGGCAGGATGAGGAGCGTAAACGGGAACGTGTGGGCGCGGGGCTAAGGACAGGCCTGCTGCTGGAATTTCTGTATTGGATATTTATTTTCCTGTTGGTTTATCTGGGGAGAGTACCCGTCATGAAGGCCTTTGTGACAGGAGAGGGCAGCACAGGCGTTGTGGAGGCGGGGAGCCGGTATTTGGGGACTATGGCTTTCTTTTATCTGCTTCCCGCCTTTACTAATGGACTGCAGGGCTTTTTCCGGGGAAGGGGAAAAATGGGAATTACGCTGGCAGGCACCTTCATCCAGACAAGCCTTCGTGTGGCGGTTACCTATCTGACCGCCCCTGTTCTCGGTATTTACGGCGTGACAATCGCCTGTGCCGTAGGCTGGACGGCAATGCTGCTTTTTGAAGTGCCCTGCCTGTTCTTTTTTCGGGACAGGACGGTTAAACAGAAAAAGTAATGTAACAGTCCGGACAGGTTTGCGCATTCACTGCGCAAAACGTGAGAAAACGTGGCGGCAGCAGGCATCCGCCCCTCGCTGAAGGCGACTTATAATGGGCGGATGCAGTAATAGTTCGGCCGAAGGCTGAACTGTTACAAAGTAAATGTTGAAAACGAAACAGCTGTTAAGAGGATAAAAAAGGAGAAAAAGATGGCGGTAAAAACGGCGACAGGCGCCTCATTGCTGGCGGCAGATTTGGAAAAAGCACAAAAATATGATATCACGGCTTACGGGGCCGTTTCGGGCGGCGATCCGGTAAAGAATACGGAGGCGGTCAACCAGGCCTTTGCGCAGGCGGCCCAAAATGGCGGCGGCACGGTCAGCGTGCCCGCAGGCGATTATAAGGTATATACGATAAGGCTTCGCAGTGGGGTGAACCTGTGCCTGGAAAAGGGATGCGTATTACGGGCGGCCAAAACCGATATCCGGCATTCCTATGAGAAGCAGGAAGGGGAAGGCGGGAATTATGATAAGCCGGAGGTAAACCTGTACGCCGGGATACAGGATCACGGACATACTTATTATGCCAACAGCATGATTTACGGGGCGGATATTTCAGACGTAATGATTTATGGAGAGGGCCTGATTGACGGCGGCTGTTTGGAGGACGGCTTCCGCAGCTATGTGCTGCTGGGCGGCGATCCCAAAATGCCAAAGATGCGCAATGAACCGGGAGTCGGCAGTGACGGGGAATGGTTCGGCAATAAAGCGATTTCCCTGCTTCGCTGTAAAAATGTGGTGCTGAAGGGCTTCAAGCTTGTCATAGGCGGCCATTTTGCCATCATTGCGCAGGGTGTGGAAAATATGTTGGTGGAGGATGTCCTGGTAGACACGACCAGAGACGCGCTGAATGTGGACTGCTGCCAAAATGTGACCATCAGAAACAGCACCTTTAATTCCCTTACCGATGATGCGCTGGTCATGAAAGCGTCCTACGGCGCAGGAAAATTCATGCCGCTGAAAAATGTCCTTATTGAGGACTGCCGTGTGAGCGGCTACGATGCGGGGAGCGTCGCCGCCGGCGTATACACCAGGGAAAAGCTGGTGGCTGCCGACAGAGGCGGCCCCACGGGAAGGGTGAAGCTGGGTACGGAATCCACCTGCGGCTATGAACAGGTGACGGTGAGAAGGGTCCGCTTTGAGCGGTCCCGCGGCTTCGCACTGGAAGCGGTGGACGGCTCTGACCTGACGGATATTCTTTTTACGGACTGTGAGATGGAAAATATAAGCAGTTCCCCTATTTTTATCCGGGCAGGAGAAAGAGGCCGTTTTCCGGTGACGGGAAACAGCCGGGAGGAAACGATTGAAGCAGGGGAAGGAAATGTGCGTCTGGATAACCGGAACTGGGTGCTTCCCGCCAGGGAGGAATATACCTGTTATCCGGCAAAAAGGTATACTCCTTCTTACAGAAAAGATCGCGTCGTCAACATTGACGGCCATTCCGCTTTTTCCGTTGTCAGCCAGGAGGAACCGGCGTATGTGAATCCCGCGAATGTTGTGGAAGAGGATGGCGTAGCATAGATAATCTAGGTATTATTTTACAAAAAATGGTGCTTTACAAGGAGGACAGGCGGATGGACAAAAAAATGATGGCTGTGGGAACCTCCATGCTGCTGCTGAAGCTTCTGGAAAAAGAGGATATGTATGGATATCAGATGATAAAAGAGCTGGAGGAACGCAGCGAAAGCGTCTTTTCCTTGAAGGAGGGGACACTGTACCCGCTTCTGCATACGCTGGAGCTGCAGGGTGATATCGAAAGCTTCGAACAGCCGGCTCCAACCGGAAGGATCAGGCGCTATTACCGCATTACCCCCGACGGAAGAAAAACGCTCTCGGGAAAAAAGGAAGAGTGGAAAACCTATGAAAAGGCGGTTAACCTTGTGCTGGGAGGTGTGAGCCATGCGTAAAAATGAGGAAAAAGGCAGAAATACAGGCACAGACACAACAGAACGCAATGCTATGGAACTGTTTCTGGAGGATGTGGAAGCGCAGATTCAGTATAAGCCGGCCGCCAGACGGATTAGCAAGGAGTTGTATGGCCATCTGGAGGATAAGACCGAGGAATATAAATCGGAAGGACTGGCGGAAGAGGAGGCCATGTCCTGTGCTGTCAGAGACATGGGGGATGCTGCGGCACTGGGAGTCATGATGAATGATACACACCGTGTAAAGCTGCCGTGGGTATTTATTCTTTCGGTAGTGATGGCGGTTTTATTAGGAATTGCTGGAAACATTGCGGAATATGGAAGCGGTGATTTCTCATTTGAGGAGAAGCTTTTCTGGGCAGCCGGGAACAGTATTTATTTCCCTCTGGGGCTTTTGGTGTTTGCGGCGGTACTTTGGAAAGGCTATCCATGGATTGTGCGTTACAGCAACAGAGTTCTGGCGGCGGCAATTTTGCTCCTGTCCCTGATGACTGTGATATCAGAGCTTAATTACAGCGCGCTGGAAAGGTGGCTGGGGCGTATTGGATTTATGGCTACATACATGCTTTCTCTGCCGGTGATTATATTGACGGTACCGAATTTGATGGTGCTGGCTTATAAATTAAGAAGCTGTAAAATGGCAGGGATTATAGCTATTATGTGCCTTTTCGGGATACAATTCCTTTCTTATTCAAGATCGACGGGGACGGTTAACTTTTCATACCGTTTGGTTGCTTTTGCGGCATTCCTGATTTCCATGGTTTTTATGGGTATAAAAAAATATTTCCGCATTTCTCCCCAAAAAGCAATACCGGCAATAATTATCCCCGGCATACTGATCGCCGGTTTATGGGGAATGGAAAACAAAGAAATGCTGAGTGATTTTTCACTGCAGTGCTTTCAGCCGGAGCTTCATGCGAAAAACGCCTGGGATGACTCCTATAACAGTATCCTGATAAGAAATCTGCTGCCCCAGGCAAAGCTTTTTGGAAGGCTTACGCTGCCGGAGGAAACTTTAAAGGATTATTATATGGCGGATTGGTATTTTGATGGCAACGAGGACACAGAAATACCTAATAGAATTTACCGCGAAGAACATTGGAAATACGCTTCAAAGGAATTGACTGATATACTGCCGCAGCATTATCATAACAATTACCGTATTGCTTACTGGATTCTGCAATATGGCTGGGGACCGGGAATCTTTTTACTATTGTGTGTGGCAGCAGTGTATGCGCTGATGCTGAAGCTTATTTTAAGAATCCATAATCCAATGGGTAAGGCCATATCAACTGCCTGCTTTATCTGCCTGGCAGGTCAGACAGTTCTGTATACTGCAGGAAATTTTGGATTTCAGTTTGGATGGTTTACCACATTTCCTTTTATTTCAGAAGGTAATGTGAGTATTGTTATGAACATGATGCTTGCCGGACTGATCGCATCCTCATACAGCTACGATCACGCAATATCAGAAGAAGAGGAACTGAAGATTTTCCGCCCTCTCAGAAAAAAGGTAACGGCTGCAGACTTACGCTCATATGATAAAAGAAAAGGGCTGACGACAGAATGGATTTTAAGAAAAGCGAAACATATAAAAATTTGCAGCAGGCATATGACGGAGAACGGATGGCAAGCACAAAGTACCGGCTTTATGCAGAGATCTCCAGAAAGGACGGTTATCAACAGATAGGGGATATCTTTGACGAAGCAGCCGGAAATGAACAGGCGCATGCGGAAATCTGGCTACGTATGCTCAAAGAAGATACCTTCCCCATGCTTGAGGAAATGCTGCAGGATGCCGGGGATGGTGAGCAATATGAATGGAAACAGATGTACCGGGACTTCGCAGGTACGGCGGATCAGGAGGGATTCCATGATATTGCCGAGGTTTTCCGCAGGATAGGAGAGGTGGAGAGACATCATGATTTCCGTTTTACCCAGCTTGCCGAAAATTTCAGGGAGGGATCCATTTTCTGCAAACAGGACAAGGAGGTCTGGATCTGTCTGAACTGCGGATATGTGATTTTTGGAAAATGCGCGCCGGAAAGATGCCCGGCCTGCGGGTATCCTCAAGGGTATTTTGAATTGAACTGTGAGAATTATTGAAAATTGGAGTAAACTAAGAAGCGGTATAGGCTGAGTTAACCTATGCCGCTTCTCAGTTTGAAATGAATATACTTATAAAACCTCGACCTTACATTTGTGCTTCTTATTTGTTCTGTTATAGGAGATACCTACAGCCAGAATTCTGCCGGAATACTTTGACATTTCACCAATTTTTCCCTGAAAACGCATTGCATACTTTTTATCTTTTATCTGTTGGATTGCAGCATCAGGTGTATTATCAACCTTAAGCTCCAAAATGATACAATCAGCATTTTTGTCCGTTTCTGGATAAAAGATAAAATCGACATATCCAATGCCAGCCTTTTCTTCCCGCACTAAATGCCGGAGATTTTGCCATAGTAAATTCTGTAAACATATTTAGTTCAGAACCGCTTGAATATTTTGCAATAGGAAGTATTCCTGTCATATATACAAGCAATACATAAGGACGATCCTTTAACAGACTTCTTAAGAATGACAAATATGCCATTTTTTCTTTTTCTGTGATAAAAGGCTGATGGAAAATAAAATCCCATTCATCCAATACAAAAATAAAACGTATGGAACAATCATCTGTATAGATATCAGTAAGTGCATCTACAGCAGACTGCTCCTGTGCCAGTTACATAACCGTTTTCCCAAAACGCCGTGGACGTGTGATACAAATGTAATTTGTTCCTTCATCAACCAATGGGAATAATTGTTCCAGTATCAGTGTCTTATCAACAAAATAGGGTTTTTTAGTTTCATTTTTATATAATGTATATGCAGTGCTGCTATTCAGATAAATTCCCACGTTTTTCCTCTGAATTTATTAATAAGTATGTTTTGTTCAGCTCCCGGTATTTATTCCCATGACTGTATAAGCCTCGACAAGTATGGCTTAACTGTAAGAGCCTTTATATTGATTTTAATCCACGAGGGCAACGGACAAAAACTAACATATTTTATTATAGCAGAAAGGAAGGTAAAAATGTACTGCTATGAAAAATTTTTGCCTGAACTGCAGAGGTATTTGTACTGGCTTGTGATAGAAAAAACTGTGCAGAAACGGAAGAGTGCTCAGCGTTTCTGCACAGCTAAATGAATTTAACCTGTACTATAGTGAATTATTTATTCAGGCAATCCTGCATCAGCGCATACGCGCCTTTTTCCCGGATCGTCCTTAAATCCTTGCAGACAGCCTCCTCGAGGCCGGGCAGCGTGGTCAGATCCATTCCCCAGAAGCCGGTCTGCGTGCATACCGCATGGACAAGCTCTTCAGGACTGTCATTTTTATGGGCGTCGTAGAATTCCAGTATGGTTCTGTCGTCGCTGATCTGATATTTGCTTCCCTCAGGGCGGGTAGCGGTAAGACCGCTTTCCGTCAGTTCCTTTCCATTGTAGAAGGCAATATAGAAAGCCAGGGATGCGGTAAGGCAGGCAGGAAGCGTTCCTGTTTTCTCAATATATCCCTTCAGGGAAGGCAGGACTCTCGCTTTCCATTTGGAGGTTGAGTTCAGGGAAATGGAAAGGAGGGCGTGGTCAATGTAAGGATTTTTGAAACGTTCCGTTACAGATGCGGCGAAGTCTTCCAGTTCCTCTTTTGGCAGTGTGAGCGTGGGAATAATCTCCTGATAGATGGCCTGGTTCATAAAGCCCTGAATCACTGTATCCTCCATGCAGTCGCGGACAATATCCTGTCCTGACAGATAGGCGCCGAGAACCATGGAAGTATGCGCGCCATTCAGGATGCGTACCTTACGCTGTTTGTAGGGTTTATGATCGTCGGTTACAAGGATGGGGAGGCCTGCCTTTTCAATGGGAAGCTCATCCTTGATGGACTGAGGTCCTTCGATTACCCAAAAGCCGAATACCTCTCCGGTATCCATGGCATTGTCTTCATAACCGTTTTCCTCATTCAGTGCGGAGGCTTTGGCACGGGGGAAGCCGGTGACAATACGGTCTACCAGTGTGGAGCAGAATACATTTTCACTCTGGAGCCAATGGATGAAATCCTCACCCAGGTTCCACTGGGAAGCGTATTTCAGGACGCATTTTTCCAGCTCTTTTCCGTTGTCATCGATCAGCTCGCAGGCAAGAATAATAAAGCCTTTTCCCGGTTCATTGCCAAAGGTAAGGAATCTTTGGTACAGAAACTGGGTCAGCTTCCCGGGATAGCTTGATGCGGGGCGGTCTTCAAAACGGCAGGCGGGATCGTAAGTGATTCCCGCTTCCGTAGTGTTGCAGGAAATAAAACGCAGCTCCGGATTTTTAGCACAGTCCATGACTGCATCGAAATCAGTGTAGGAATTCAGGCAGCGGCTTACGCAGGAAATAATCCTTTTTTTATTCACCTTTTCCCCGTTTTCACAACCGCGCAGATACAGGGTGTAAAGGCCGTCCTGCTCATTGAGGGCGTTTTTCAGATCAAAAGCGCCGGGAATGGGGGCGATGGGCTGTACCAGAACCACCTTGGAATTGAAGTCTGCCTTTTCATTCATATTATCAATAAAATAATCCACGAAGGCTCTCATAAAATTGCCTTCACCGAACTGAATCACGCGTTCGGGCGCTTCCTTCAGAAGATAACCGTCATAACCGGCCTCCTGCAATGTCTGATAAGATAATTTGTCCATATTATTTTTCCTCCTATAAAGTAACGCCTTGTTTGAAAATAGCCATATCGTGGAAGCCGGCGGCTTCTGATTTTACCTGTTCTCCATTCGCTACACGGATGACGTACTGAAACAGCTTTTCTCCCAGCTCTGTAATGGAACCGCCGTTTACGAGAGTACCGCAGTCAAAATCGATCCAGTTCTTTTTCTTTTCCCCAAGCTGGGAATTGCTGGAGATTTTCACCGTAGGTACAGGGGAAGCAAAGGGAGTGCCCCTGCCTGTGGTAAAGAGTACGATCTGAGCGCCGGAGGCCGCAAGGGCGGTGGAGGCTACCAGATCATTCCCCGGTGCGCTTAGAAGGTTCAGGCCTTTCGTTTGTACCGTTTCGCCGTAGCCAAGAACGCCGCGTACCGGAGCGGAACCGGATTTCTGGGTACAGCCCAGGGATTTGTCCTCAAGTGTGGAGATGCCGCCTTTTTTGTTGCCGGGAGAGGGGTTCTCATATATGGTCTGGTTGTGGTTTTTAAAATAATTCTTAAAATCATTAATGAGATCCACGGTCTGCGCAAAAAGCTGTTCGTTTTCACAACGGTTCATGAGCAGCGTTTCCGCACCGAACATTTCGGGAACCTCGGTGAGAATAGTGGTGCCTCCCAGGGATATCAGCAAATCGGAAAAAGCGCCTACCGCAGGATTGGCGGTGATGCCGGAAAGACCGTCCGACCCTCCGCATTTCATGCCGATGACCAGCTCGCTTAGAGGAATCGGCTCCCGTCTGGCTTTTCCCGCATAAGCGGCAAGCTGCTTAATCAGTGCAAGGCCTTCGGCAATTTCATCCTCGCATTCCTGGGCAACCAGGAATTTAACCCGGTTTTCATTGTAAGGGCCTATGTATTTTTTCAGCTCTTCTATATTGCTGTTTTCACAGCCGAGGCCTAAAACGAGAACTCCTCCCGCGTTGGGATGGTTCACCAAATCGGCCAGGATGCGGCGGGTGTTTTCCTGATCCCCGCCCATCTGTGAGCAGCCGTAGGGATGGGGAAAAGCGGCAATGGCATCCAGATTATCCTGTAAGAAGCCCTGCGCCCGATCTGCAATGGCGGTGGTCACATTGTTGACGCAGCCTACGGTGGGAATAATCCAGATTTCATTACGCACACCGGCACGGCCGTCTTCGCGGCGGTATCCATAAAAAACTTTGTATTCGGAATCATGAATGCATTTGGAATCTGCTCCGGCCTGATAAGTATAGGTAAGGACATCGCCCAATCCGGTTTTCAGGTTGTGGGTGTGCACCCAGCTTCCCTGTGCGATTCCCGTTATGGCAGTTCCAATGGGGGCGCCGTACTTAATGACCGCTTCGCCCGCCGATATGGGAAGAAGCGCAAATTTATGCCCCTGGGGGATGTCCTCCTTCAGGGTGAACTGCAGGTCATCCAGCCTGATGACGGTTCCGTTCGAAAGCGGCTGCAGCGCCACGGCCACACTGTCCTTGGGATGAATGCGGATAAATGTCTGCATACTGATATGTACTCCTCCTGAATTAACAATTTGTAAGAGCTTACATTTAAAGTACACCTCTTTTTACAGCCAGTCAACCCGTTTTTCACAAAAAAGCCATTCCCCACCAAAACTTTATACATTCTGCGTTATTTATTAGAAATAATTCATGGAAAAAACAGTGAAAAGAAATTGATTTTACAGCTGTCCGGCAGGATGCCAACTGCTGCGCCGTCTGCGTGAACAAGCAGCAGCGGGCAGTCAGTTGTGCAGCGTTTTTAAATGGGCGGAAGCCAACAGCTGGGAAGTGATGGAACAGTGGCTTGATTTTTATAGAAAAACAGGATATAATGAAAGAAAAAATGTAAGCATTTACATAACCGGGCGGGATTCAAAAATATCCCGTGCCTGTATGCAGACAGGAGCAAAGGAGCAATTATGAAACCTTTTATGGACAAAGACTTCTTATTAAGTACGGATACCGCACGTACCCTTTTTCATGAAATCGCGGAAAAAATGCCGGTATTGGATTATCACTGCCATATCAATCCGCAGGAAATTGCGGAGGACAGGAAATTTGAAAATATCACGCAGGTATGGCTGGGCGGCGATCATTACAAATGGCGTCAGATGCGTTCCAATGGTGTGGAGGAATACTATATTACAGGAAACGCGCCCGACAGGGAAAAATTCCAGAAATGGGCGGAGACGCTGGAGAAGGCAATCGGCAATCCCCTGTATCACTGGAGCCATCTGGAGCTGCAGCGCTTTTTCGGCTATTATGGCGTTTTAAACGGGGATACGGCACAGGAGGTATGGGATCTTTGCAATGAAAAGCTTCAGGAGGACAGCATGAGCGTCCGCAACCTTATCAGGCAGTCTGCCGTAACACTGATTTGTACCACGGATGATCCGGCGGATGATTTGAAGTGGCATAAGGCCATTGCAGAAGACAGCAGCTTTGAGGTGCAGGTCCTTCCCGCCTGGCGTCCGGATAAGGCCATGAATATTGAAAAGCCTGATTATGCCGATTACCTGGACAGACTGGGAAAGGCCGCGGGCATTGAAATCGCATCCTTTGCGGATCTGAAGACGGCTCTCCGGAAGCGCATGGATTATTTTGACAGCCTTGGCTGCCGGGCAAGTGATCACGCGCTGGAATATGTGATGTATGTCCCGGAAACGGAAGAAACGGTGGAGGCGGTTTTTGCAAAACGGCTTGCCGGAGAAAGGGTGACGAGACAGGAGGAGCTTGGCTTCAAAACTGCGTTTATGACCTTTGTTGCAGCGGAATATGCGCAGAGAGGCTGGGCGATGCAGCTCCATTACGGCTGCAAACGAGACAATAATACATCCATGTACCAGCTGCTTGGACCGGATACGGGATATGACTGCATCAATAATTACGCGCCCTCCAGCCAGATGGCGGATTTCCTGAATGCACTCAATATGGCGTCCAGCCTTCCTAAAACCATTATTTACAGCCTGAATCCCAATGACGACGAAGCGATAGGCAGTATCCTGGGCTGTTTCCAGAATTCCGATGCCATCGGCAAGATCCAGCAGGGTTCCGCCTGGTGGTTTAATGACAATAAAACTGGCATGCAAAAGCAAATGACCTCGCTTGCCAACCTCGGGCTGCTGGGGAACTTCATCGGTATGCTGACCGATTCCAGAAGCTTTCTGTCCTACCCCAGACATGAATATTTCCGCAGAATCCTCTGCGATCTTATCGGCGGCTGGGTAGAAAATGGAGAATATCCTTATGATAAAAAGGCGCTGACAAAGATGATTAAGGGAATATCCTATAATAATGCAGTGAATTACTTTGGATTCAAGTTGGAAGAAAAGTAGTATTGCAGCATTGTCCTGTCATGCAGCCATTTTAAATGGTTGCATGCCGAAACAGTTCAGGTATCTGAGCTGTTTCGGATGAAAAGAAGGATAAAGCGGAATCTGTAACGGAATTTCCGAAAACAGCTTGACTGTTCCCCGGTTTGGATTTAGAATGAGATAGGAACATATGTTTGGAATTGGGCGAAAGGCCCTGTTGATCGGGGAACGCAAGGGGGATATGCATATGGCAAAGGTTTCCGTACCTGTTTCTAATGATTTCTGTCCGCAGTGCCTGTATTTTTACGGCACCTATAAGGAAAATGGAGAGCCGAATTATGGTTTTTTCTGCTAGGCTACCTACTGCTGGGACGAAGGGCTTAAATTTGTTGCCTGTATTGGGGAAAACAAGCTGACCCGCGACAGAATACGCGCGACAGGCATTTTTTCCGCATCCGTAGTGAATGAAGCGCTGCTGCCTGCAGCTGATTACTGCGGCAACCATCCGGGTTATGATTTTGATAAGTCAAAGGAAATTCCGTCTGTAAAGGGGGCGGTGCTTGATGTACCCGTTCCGGTAAGCAGCCCGTGGACGTTTGAACTGGAAGTGGACAAGACACTTCGCCTGGATGAAAGAAATGAAAGCGAGATCTATATCTGCAAAATCAGAAATGTCCTGACTGAGGAAGGGCTTACCGATGGGCGGAGCTTTGAAGAACGCCTGAAAGAAGCCGCGCCGGTAATTGCCTTGTCCACGAAGTATTTTCCTGCAAAGCCGGAGGCTTTAGGCGATTGGGGACAGTGGAAAGATAAGCATTAATGGATATGGGACGAAGAACCAGAAAAATGGAATTTAGAGCGGTTGGTGTTGGTAAAGGCTGCTTTTAAGCTGGCTCTTGAAAAAGCGATCTCTGAGATATGCAGGGATCGCTTTTTTGAAAGTGATCAACGTCGTGACGTCAGGCTTCCTGAAATATTTTAACGTCTATGGACACAAACATATTTGTACCATGAGATAAACGTTAGATTCGGTTTGTGCTTTCATTTATAGATAAGGTTTCTAATTTGTCGTTTCCCGATGAATCAGGTCAGCAGAAAACATAGTACGGGCAGGGATATCCTTGCCGTCCAGCACCTGCATCAGCAAAGATACGGCAGTGGTGCACATAAATTCCACGCGGTTGTCAACCGTGGTGATTTCAGGGGTGCTGCAGATGGAAAGAAGAGAGTTGTTATAGCCGGTCACCTGAAATTCTGCGGGAATCTTTTTTCCCTGGGATAACGCGTATTTTACCGCGCCCACGGCCAGTTCGTCATCGGCTGTTATGCATGCATCAAAGGTAAGATCTTTTTCCAGCCCTGCAAGGAATGTCATAGTATCGTGGACAGGCGCCGGGCAGGAAAATGCGCGTCTTTTTCCGTCCGATATGCCGTTCTTTTCACAGGCCTCCTGAAATCCGGCCAGTTTCCTTTTCCCGCTGTAGCTCAGGCTGCGGTAGAGATAGACAGGGGAACGGGAACCGCGCTTGATCAATGTGTCTGTCATTTCACTCACTGCCAGACTGTCATCACAGAGCACGGAATGAATGTTATCGCCTGCCAGATAACCGTTCAGAATAAAAACTGGCACCTTGCCGGCGGCCTCAAAGAGATAAGCATTATTTTTTTCAGTATCCTCCACGAAATTAGAGCCGACAAAAAACAGGGCATCCACATTGCGTGACAGCAGAAGCTGAAGATATTTTTTCTTCTCTTCCAGCTGATAGCCGGTACAGCAGAGCATGGAAGCATAGGAATGATAGCGAAGCTCCCGTTCCAGATAATAAATAGCGGAAGCCAGGTATACATCGGAGGAATCCGCGCAGAGAATCCCTACGGTATGCATGGAATTCAGCCCCAGGCTACGCGCAAAGGCGTTTGGCGTGTAGCTGTTTTGTTCCATGACCTTCAGAACCTTCTCCCTGGTGGCGGGGCTTACCTTGTCGCTGCCGTTTAAAACCCGGGAAACCGTTGCGATGGACACACCGGCCTGTTTGGAAATATCATAAATATTCATATCAAATTCATCCCTTTTTATTTTTACTCTTTGTCCGGCAAAGGCCGATATCTGCTGCTGATGTAAGCACATACAATTCTGATTGATGTTATTATACAGTATATATACAAACTACGCAATTGCATAAAATCAATGTACTTATTGTATGAAGACTGCATCCATTTATAATTGTTTCCTGTTAAAGAGCCAGATGGCAGTCAGCAATCCTGAGATGGATATGCCAATGGAAATCAATGCAGGTATCAGAAAATCCGATACGGCAGCCATGCCGGAAATTAAATCCACATTTTTCGTAGTCAGGATAAACGGATTGAAGCCGGCAAGAGGTTTGATAATGCCAAGTAAAGAGATAAGGGCGGCAATACCGCCTGTAAAAAGTATGCTTGTAAAGGTTTGTTTAAAAATGACACAACCAACCATAAGAATACTTAAATAAAGAAAACCGGCTATCCAAAGGGCAAATGCTGCAAATGCAACATCAGGCAGATTTGTATTATCCCATAAGTAAGCTGTATAACCGTATGCCGCACCATAACTGACCCAATAGCAAAGGGTCATAAGAATGGCTGCGACAGTAAATTTTGCGAGAATGACAGCCTTACGTGACAGCCCTTTCGTTACCATTAAAATTAAAGTCCCTTTGGAGTATTCAGTTGACAGACAGCTTCCGTATAAAATAATAAATGCACTGAAACCAACACCGGAGATATTTTTGTAAAATTGTTTCCACGCATCCAATGCAACGGGTTCTGAATTCATTTCCATATCCGCAGCTAAAGCTGATAAAATCTCGGGTGTGAATTTTGCAAGAAATGCACTTGCTATGCCAAAAGTCAGGAAAAACGCAAACAAGATAAAAAAAACGATAATTTTTTATGTTTTCCATAAATTCTTTTTTCACAAAAGCAATATATCCGTTCATTTTGTCACCTCCAAAAACAGACTTTCAAGAGACGGTTCCATAATATCCATTTTGACAGGACAAAGCCCCGTTTCGGCAAAGACCAGGAAAAGTGAGTGCTGCACCTTTTCCATATTCCGGCTGTGAATAATGATTTCCCTGTTGGTTCCCTCTGAATTGGGAAGGAGAGGTTTTACAGCTTCCTGTTCCCTGAAAATCCGCAGCTCATTATCAGTTGAAAATTCCAAAAGCAGACTGTCATGTTCGTGCAAAGCCTTAATTTCTGCAAGGGCGCCGCAGACAGCAATTTTTCCGTCATTCAAAAAAGCAGCATGGTCACAAATACGTTCCACATCGGAAAGAATATGGGTGGAAAACAAGACTGTTGTTGTACTGCTGATTTTGCAGAGAATATCTAATATTTCTTTCCTACCTGCCGGATCAAGCGCACTGGTCGGTTCGTCACAAATCAGAAGCCGGGGCTTTGTCATCAAGGCCTGTGCAATTCCAAGACGCTGCTTCATGCCGCGGGAAAAACCGCCGATTTGTTTCGTTACGCCGTCTAAACCAACAAGGGTAAGCAGCTCCTGTCCCCGCTGCGTAATCTCAGTTTTTGATAAACCAATCACTTCCCCGCAAAGGGTAAGGTAGTTTATCGGCGTCATATAATTATAGAACTCCGGGACATCAGGCAAATATCCGATATATTGATTTGTCTTTGTCTGCCCAAAACGAACCGGTTCATTACAGACAAAGATATTGCCGCTGTCAGGCTGCAGTAAGCCAAGTACCATTTTCATAGTTGTTGTCTTCCCGGCACCATTTTTGCCAATAAAACCGAAAACACTTCCCTCCGGCACAGACATGCTGAGGCCGTCTATGATTTTTTGTTTTCCAAAACTTTTTGACAGATTTTGTATGGTTAGTACATTCATTCATTTTCCCCCTTCCCGAACATAAAATAGAAGATTGGCCCAAAAAGCAATAAGACTGTGGCAATGATAAGCCACAGGGTTTTATTGCCGAAATGATAATACGGATGCCGTAAAATATGAGCCACAGCAGCTGCTGCAAGTGCTGAATCCACAATCAGAACAGGAATAAGCAAAGGCAGAATCCTAAGTAAAGTGTCCAAAATTTAACCTCCTGTAGTTGGTGAATGGTATAATAGTATCGTAATGCTAATATTATCATATTGATAATAAAAGATCAATAGAAACCGCCCTGATTTGAGGGCGGCAGTTTTAGTTATCCAATTTTTCAGCCGGAGATATGATTACGCCAATCGTCCGTAATTTACGCTCTGCATTTGGTTCATTATTTTTTACTGCACTGATAGTTTTAGAAATTTCCGTTACAAGGGCTGTCAGTTCTTCATCCGATAAATAGAGAGGGGAAAGAGAAAAGCCGGTCATATCCTCCTTAATATTTATATTTGGGGACTGGCAGTACTGTTGAAATTGTCTGGCAAAGCCCATGATATACTGCATAAAATATTGCATATAAAGTTCACCGGAGTTTTCTTCCAATATTTTTTCCATATTGGAATTGATACTCTGTGCAAGGGCATAGGTTCTTTCTACGGTGCCGCGCACCTGAGTTTCTTCAACTACCTTCAAAATTCCGTCATGCAGCATCCTTTTCAAATGGCGGTATAGGGTAGCAGGTGGGATATCGGTGTATTTATCGGACAGGTGTTTCGCGGTTGCCTGTCCCTGAGAATATATTTCAAGCAGTAATTTACATTTTACCGGATTGGTTATGCATTCCATAAGTTTATCTGTCATAATTAATTCTCCTAGTTTAAATATATGAAAATATTATCACTTTGATAGTAAAGAGTCAATCTGCAGCTGCGGTAAACAAAAAATATATGGATGAAAGGCAGTATTCGCTTCCTGCTGTTACGGACTGTATCCGCGGTCCCTGCCTGGAACGCGGCGCCGAAAAAACAGGTTGCTTTTTCCTGAAAATGCAGTTATCCTGAAAGTAAGCTATTATCATCAGATAGGAAAAATAGATGACCGTTTGTACAGGATAAAAGGACAGAGGAGGTATTGTTATGACTAATTTCAGATTTGCAGTAATGGGGGCAGGAAATATTGCAAACAAATTCTGCGATGCGGTGAACCGTATCGCAGACTGCGAGGTGGCGGCGGTTGCGAGTAAATCCATGGAACGGGCGCAGGCCTTCGCACGTAAAAACGGCCTGAAGGCGGCTTATGACAGCTATGAAAAAATGCTGATAGAAGAGAAGCCGGATTGCATATATATTGCAGTGACCACGGATGCCCATTATGCCCTGACTATGCTCTGCATGGAACACAAAGTCCCGGTATTGTGTGAAAAAGCAATGTTTGTAAACAGCGCCCAGGCAGAAACAGTATTTGAAAAAGCAAGACAGGAAAAAGTATTTGTCATGGAAGCCATGTGGAGTCGTTTCCTTCCTGCAATAAAGATGGCAAAACAGTGGATGGATGAAGGGAAAATCGGAACGCCGTCTTTCATAGATACGGCTATCGGTTTTCTCGCTCCTGTAGATAAGGATAACCGCTATTACAGTCCCAAACTGGGTGGAGGAGCCGCGTTTGACATAACCGTGTATGCTTATGAACTGACCACTTATATGGCGGGCCATTCCATCGAAAACATGCAGGTATCCGCAGTATGGAGCGACACAGGAGTGGATTTGTCTGATCAGGTAACAATTTGCTACCCTGGTTTGATGGCGTCTCTGCGCACAAGCTTTGCAGCAGCGCTCCATGAGAGAATGGCAATCTATGGAAGTGAAGGGAAAATAGTCATTCCCCATCCTCATTTTGCCGAGGAGGCTTTCCTTTATAATAAAGACAATGAACTTGTCATGCATTTCCAGGATACTGTGACGGAGAATGGCTTCCTTTATGAAATTGAAGAAGCCGTAAACTGCATCAGGGACGGGCGTATTGAAAGCCCGGTAGTGCCTCACAGCCTTACTCTGGACTGTGCAAGGCTGTTTGACAGGATAAACAGTACCAGGCCGTGAAAAATATTTGTAGCTGTAAAATATTATACAGAACTCAGAGAGAAAGTCCCGGTTTTCCGCCGGGGCTTTTTGTGTTAAAATAAGGTATAACGGCAGCAGTCAGGAAAGGGGTGCAGACGTATCCGCCCATCCTGCTGCCCATATACATAAAAATGCGGCTTGAGTCCGCAGAAAGCGGGGATTTTTTATGGGGAAGAGTGAAAAAGTGCTGCAGCTGTGCAGAGAAAACAGCATTCGTATGATTGATTTTAAAATGGTGGATTTGGATGGCCGATGGCGGCATATTACCATACCGTTGGAGCGCTTTGGAGACAGTATTTTTACACAGGGGATAGGGTTCGACGGTTCCAATTATGGCTATGCGCCCATCGAAAAAAGCGATATGGTTTTTATTCCCGATCCGGACAGCGCGGTGATCGATCCCTTTGCGGAAATCCCCACACTTTCCATGACAGGGGATGTGTGTGTCATAGGAACGGATGAAAACAGGCCCTTCGACCAGTATCCGCGAAACGTGGCGCTGCGGGCCGCAGAGTATATGAAACAGTCCGGCGCGGCGGATTCCATGCTGATCGGGCCGGAGTTTGAATTTTATCTTTTTGATACTGTAAACTATCAGGTATCTCCCAGAGGCGCTTCTTATGCGGTGGATACCAGGCAGGCCGAATGGAATACCGGACTTGCGGATACCGGCAACCTGGGATATGAGGTGAAGCATAAGGGCGGCTATCACATCGCCGCGCCCCAGGATATTTCCTATAATCTGAGAAGCAAAATGTGTATGCTCATGGAGGATTGGGGAATCCGTGTAAAATACCACCATCACGAGGTGGGAGGCCCCGGCCAGCTGGAAATCGAAGTGGAGCTGGGAGAAATGGTGGACATGGCTGATAAAACCATGATCACAAAATATATCGTAAAAAATGCGGCTGCCGCAGAAGGCCGGACCGCAACTTTCATGCCCAAGCCTGTTTATCAGGAGGCGGGCAGCGGAATGCATGTGCACATGCTTCTGTTTAAGGACGGCAAACCGGTCTTTTATGATAAAGAAGGCTATTCTTCCTTAAGCCGGGAGGCCCATTATTTTATCGGAGGCCTGCTGAAGCATGCGCCCTCCCTGTGTGCATGGACGAATCCATCCACCAATTCCTATAAGCGCCTGGTACCCGGCTTTGAAGCTCCGGTTACCATCGGCTATGCCACCTCCAACAGAAGCGCGGTTATCCGTATTCCGGCATATGCGAAAACGCCGGAGCTGAAAAGATTCGAATTAAGAAGCCCGGATGCCACCGCCAATCCCTACTATGCATATGCCGCCATTCTGATGGCAGGACTGGACGGGATGGAGAAGCAGATCGATCCGCAGGCCAATGGCTGGGGGCCTTATGACTATAATCTTTATGAGCTGTCCCCCGAGCAGCAGGCCCGTATCCGGTCACTTCCCAAATCACTGGACGAGGCGCTGGATGCGCTGGAGCAGGATTATGATTATCTGACAAAAAATGGGGTCTTCCCGGAACGGCTGATTCAGATCTGGCTGGAAAGAAAGCGGAAGGAAAGCAGGGCAATCAGCCAGATCCCCCATCCGGCGGAATTTGGCGCTTATTATGATTTATAGTGAAACACTGCAGGATTGGAGATGATCATATGGCAGTGACAGCCGGATTTATGGTACCTCACCCTCCTCTGATTGTTCCGGCAATCGGAAAAGGTGAAGAACAGACGATAACAGACACGCAGGAGGCATACCGGAGGGCGGCGGAGGAAATTGCAGCCCTCCGTCCGGAAACGATTGTGGTGCTGTCGCCGCATACGGTGATTATGCGGATTATTTTCATGTGGCCTCAGGTCATTGGGCGTCGGGAGATTTCGGACAGTTCCGGGCGGGGCAGGTGAAGCTGGAGGCGGAGTATGACACGGAATTCGTCCGGCAGCTCTGCAGCCTTGCCGACAGGGAAAGTTTCCCTCTGGGAACGCTGGGAGAACGGGACAGACAGCTGGATCACGGCGTCATGGTGCCGCTGTATTTTGTGAACCAATATTATGACGGCTACCGGCTTGTCCGCGTGGGGCTTTCCGGCCTGTCCCTTGCCGAACATTACCGGGCCGGGCTGCTGATACAAAAGACAGCGGAGCAGCTGGGCAGAAGGACCGTAATTATCGCCAGCGGGGATCTGTCCCACCGCCTGAAGGAGGACGGCCCTTATGGATACAAAGAGGAAGGGCCGGCTTATGATAAGCGGATTATGGTAACCATGGGCAGGGCTTCTTTCGGAGAACTCCTGGAGTATCCGGAGAGTTTTTGGGAAAAAGCAGGTGAGTGCGGACACCGTTCTTTTACCATCATGGCAGGCTGCCTGGATCGCAGGGCTGTGGAGGCGCACAGGCTTTCCTATGAAGGCCCCTTCGGTGTGGGTTATGGAATCTGTACCTATACGGTAACGGGAACGGATGAAGCCCGGGCCTTCCTGAAACGGTATGAAGAAAAGCAGCACAGGAAAGCGGTGGAAGATAAGGGCAGGGAGGATATCTATGTGCGGCTGGCAAGGAAATCCCTGGAAACCTATATCAGAACCGGCAAAAGCCTGACGCTTTCCAGGGCGGAGGAAGAACTGGAACGGCTGGTTTACAGTGTGGACGTGCTGGGAGAGCCTGAGGCGATCACTTCCAAAGAAGAGCTGGACGTGAAGAAATATGGCGTAATTGTTACAAAGGGGAGAAAACGCGGGCTGCTGCTGCCCGATCTTGACGGCGTGGACAGCGTGGAAGAGCAGATTGCCATCGCCCGGAGAAAAGCAGGCATCCGGGAAGAGGATGAGGTGAGCCTGGAACGTTTTGAAGTGATCAGACACGGTGAAAAGGGGTAGTACCAGCCAAAAGCGGAAAAGAGCTGCGCATGGCAGAAAGGAGCATTGAATGGCAGAAAGGCAGATACGCTGTCCGGTATGCATGCATCACTGTCTGCTTCAGCCGGGGCAGATCGGGCGATGCCGGGCAAGAAAAAATGAAAACGGGAAAAGCCCTGGAGCTTCGAAGGCAGGGAAATATCGGCGTGGCCTATACCTATAACGAACCGTTGGTGGGCTATGAATATGTGCGTGATACGGCGGCGCTGGTGCGCAGTGTGGGAATGAAAAATGTTATCGTGACCAACGGCAGCGTGACGGAAGAGGTACTGGAGGAAATCCTTCCATTTACGGATGCCATGAATATTGATTTAAAGGGCATTACGGACGCCTTTTACCGAAGCCTGGGCGGAGATTTGGAGACTGTGAAGCGGTTTATCAAAAGGGCGGCCCCGGCCTGCCATGTGGAGCTTACCACCCTGATTGTCCCCGGTGAAAATGATTCGGAGGGACAGATGGAGCAGCTGGCGGCCTGGGTAGCAGGAGTTGACGATAAAATACCGTTACATGTGACCCGTTTTTTCCCCAGATGGAAAATGACTGATCGGCCGCCCACAAAAGTGGAGACTGTCTGCCGGCTGGCGGATGTCGCAGGCAGGCGCCTGAAGCATGTGTTCACAGGTAACTGCTGAACTGGCCTGGAAAGTATAGTCTTGCAGTATTTGCATATAATGCAAAATTGCTTTATAATTTGTTTTGTAACTGTTGTACACTATTAAGGGAAAGCATCTCTCGACATCATCACGGGAGGTGCTTTTTTTACTCAATTTAGACTATTCAAATTATTTATATAATGATAAAATGTTAACTATAAGTATATATGGGATTATGGCAGAAGAGATGCCGTACATAATCTATCATATGAAATGGAAGCCGGCAAAAAGTATGCGCTTGTTGGTAAGAGCGGAGCCGGAAAGTCAACTTTTGTGAAAACGTTGCTGGGTATTATAAAGGGAACAAAAGGAAAGTTATTCATTAACGAGTTAGATATAAGCACAATAAATTTAGATAAATATTATCAATATATATCATATGTATCTTAGGATGCACCAATTTTTGATGGTACTATATTAGAAAATATTACTATGAATAAATGTTATGCCCAGGAGGAAATTTGGAGTGTACTCGATATGGTATTATTAAAGGAAAAAAATAGAAGGTTTGGACAAAAGATTAGATACTAATATTGGCGAAAAGGGTATTAAATTATCAGCAGGAGAGAAACAAAAACTGGCATATTGCACGTGTTTTATTACAGGATGCTTCAATAATTATTTTGGATGAGGCAACAGCTTCTATGGATTATTTGTCAGAGGAAAAAGTATTGCAGAATTTGTTTTCAGAGAAAAAAGACAGTTTGATTTTGCTTATAACCCATCGGTTAAAAGCAATAAAATTTGTTGACAAAATATTCTTACTCGAAAATGGTGAAATCAGAGAAGAGGGATGCTTTGCCCAACTAATTAAAAATCGATCTGACTTTAATGAACTTTGGAACAAACATGCAGAGCAGCAGATGAAATGATTTCTAAACACAATCAATCCCAGCGCCGAAAGCCTGTATCCACAGGCTTTTGACGCTGGAGGGCGCAATTGAAGGAGTCAGGAAAACGGAGCTTGCGCCGGAGATAAAAAGCGGCCTGAAGGACTTTTATCAGGAGCACAGGCTGTAATGCCAGCAGTCCGGACAGTACCCAAAGCTGCTGTTTCCATAACTTTCCACGATCACAATGCTGTTTTTTGTATTATTATGTGTTTGTAACATATTTGTAACAAATTCGTAATAATTGTAAAGGAGACAGCAATGAGAAAATTAACATTACTTACAGCAGGCGCAGTTACGGTATCTGTTCTGGGAATGGCGGCGGGGATTGCTCCCGGCTCGGCATTAACCGCACATGCAGCTGGAAACAGCCGTGGAATACAGAACGCTGCCTATAAAAATATGATAGTTATTCAGGGCAGCAGCGCGGAGGATATCAAGGATAAGCTGAACGGCCTGGGAAATTCCTTTGGCTCCATCCAGTGGGGCGACTGCCCGGTAATCATTCCTCCCTGTGATACGTTTCCGGGAACGCCCGGCGGTGATCAGAATACAGGAAAGCCGGACGGCAGCCAGCCTGATACGGGAAAGCCCGATAACGGCACGCCGGATCAGAATAAGCCGGGAACCAATCAGCCGGACCAGGACAAACCGGATCAGAAGCCGGATCAGAACGAACCGGGCCAGGACAATCCCGACCAGGAAAAACCGGGCGGAGATACGGGAAATGATGGAACGCAGGATAATGAAACCCAGCTTTCCTTTGCTGCCCAAGTGGCAAGGCTGGTAAATGAGGAACGTGCAAAAGCAGGCCTGTCCCCGCTGCAGGTTGATCAGAACGTACAGGCGGCCGCACAGGTAAGGGCGGTTGAAATCAAGACGTCCTTTTCCCATACCAGACCGGACGGAAGAGATTTCAGTACGGCGCTGAAGGAGCAGGGCGTCAGCTACAGAGGCTCCGGCGAAAATATTGCCTGGGGACAGAAATCCCCGGAACAGGTTATGGAAGGCTGGATGAACAGCGCAGGACACCGTGCCAATATCCTGAATGAAAAGTTCACTTCTATCGGCGTGGGCTATGTGCAGATTGGCGGCGTGAATTACTGGACACAGCTTTTTACCTATTAAAATAACGATTCTGAAACAAAAAGAAGGATCAGCCCCAGAGAAATCTGAGGCTGATTTTTTCTTTGGAATCCTGCGGACAGAACCTGCGCCAGAGCTGGGAGCATATTACAGGATTGGCCTCCTTCGGCAGCTCCCTTCATCGCTGAGGGGAAGATCCTCATACCCCGGCCGCCCAAAGGTATGTCCCGGAGCGGCAGGAGAGCCGCAGGAAGGGGAACGGTAGGAAAAATAGGAATGAAGGAAACAGAGAATTCCGCCCAGGAGCAGTACGAGAAAGAAAAAACAAACGGCTATGCCGATGGCAAATACTATACCTGTGGAAACCGGACTCAGGAAAGTAAGAAATGCGGCGAGCGTCAGACAGGTGCCTCCCGTAACCGCCAGATTGCCGCAGCAGTAGTAGGCCTCCCTCAGCCGGGCTTCATTTTTGGCCGCAAGAGATCCTGCCAGTATTGCCGCCAGTATGATGCAGGCGAACGCGATAAGCACGATAAAGAAAAGGGACGGGTTTGCCAGCGTCAGCATCCCGTTTGCAAAGAGCGTAAAAATGGTGAACGCCAGCAGCATACCGACGACAATGGTGATAATGCAGAATTTAGTAGCATTTTTCATAGGTATCCTCCTTTCTTCGGAAAAAATTTGGGGAAAGTTATACTCCCATACCTTAAGATATGCCGGGAAACAAAAGGTGTGGCTTTTACAGGCAAAATAGAATGGTATCTGTGAAAAAATATGTTATGATTTAAATGTGTAGTAACTTAAAGCCGCACTTGCCGCAGAGCCTTTGTCCGGAATGTATAGCGTCCGGTTTGTGTGAGCTGTGAACAGACAAATAAGCACATGGAGCTGCATGTAACCGCAACGCTGTTTGCGTGTATCATTGAAATGTTTTTTATTATGCTTGTTCTGGTTATCTGGAAATTCCGGGTGCAGGGAAAGCGCAGGAAAAATATCCTTCTGCTTATAACGATTCCGGTATACCAGCTGGCGCTTCTTGGCTGTATGTTTTACATGTGCAGCGATTTTTCCCGGGAGGTTCTGGGCGCGGGAATGCTGATTGTCCTGTTCAGCCTGCTGCTGGACTGGCTTACGGCAGGATTGATCGACGGACAGAACCTGAGGGCGGAAATGGAAGAACAGGTGAACCGCCTGAATGAGGAACGGAGAAAAGAACTGGAATACAGTGCGCAGAACAGCCGTTATCTGGAAGAGGTGCGGCTCATGAGGCATGATTTCTCCAACCAGCTGCAGCTGGTGGACTCGCTTTATGCGCAGGGCGGTAAGGAAGAACAGATCCGGGAACTGATGGATGAACTGAAGAAACGGGTAAATGGAGCGGAAAAGTAAAGCTTCGTCAGGAAAACCGGGATATTCACAGGCTGGGGGTGCAGTATGAGCAGGAGAGGAGGCGGATTTGGCGGGACTGCATGAGCCGTCTGGACAAGGCTTATGAAATGCTGGAAGAGAAGGAAGACTTCGGGACGGTGAGAAATACGCTGGAGGATGCCTTCCGTCAGATCCGCACCTGTGAGAGAGCTGTTTACTGCGAAAATCCCATTGTGAATTCCGTGCTGGTGCTGAAAAAAAGATTGGCGGAGGAAAAAAATATTACTGCCGGACGAGCAAGAGCACGGATAAGGAGCTGCACGGCCTGGGGTTAAAGCTGGTAAGGCAGATCGTGGAGGAATATGACGGCAGGATGGAGATAAAGACTACAGGCCGCAAATTCACGGTAACCGCCTGTATAAGGACGGATGCGGACAAAATCATTCCTTCAGCCACACATTCATAAGCCCTGCATCCCTTCCGGTATCCAGAGAAGGGAGGACGCCCCGGTCCCGAAGGGGGGAGTGGCCGTTTATTCTGGTATAAGCCCTGTAAAAGGCGGAATAATCGCCGAATCCCGCCTGCGAAGCCGCTTCCTGGGCGCTGTAGCCGGTAATGAGAAGCTGCTGCGCCGCCGTGATCCGCTTGTGCAGCAGATAATCAAAAACGGTGGTTCCCGTAGCCTTGCGGAATACCTTATTCAAATGGTGCTTACTGATAAAAAAGCGTTCTGAAAGCTGATCCAGCGTAATATTTTCCTTCAGATGCTGGTTTAAGTACCAGATAATACGGGTAACGGTGTCAGGCGCGCTGGTCAGGGAGGGCGCGCTTTCGCAGGCATCCCCCATGGAAACGATCTGGGCAAGCAGGGCTTCCACACACACAGGAAGCAGCGCATCCCGGAGCGATTCATTTTTCAGGGCGCAGTCCTCCAGCGCCTCAAAATAACAGGGAATGCGGTACCGGTCCACCTGCTCATAGTAAATTCTCCGGGAGGGCTGTTTCTCAAAGGCCGGAAACGCGGATAAAAGGAAGGAACGTCTCTCTAAAGAGAGGATATCCGGATGAAAATGGATGGAAAACCGTTTGTAGGTTTTTCCTCCGTTTATTTTTACCCCGTGGAACTCATGGGGGGACAGCAGCAGAAGGCTGTTGGGCGTGGGCTTGTATTGCCGGCCCTCCACCAGATAGTCCACGTCCCCGTCCAGGAAGAAATAGACCTCGTAAAAATTGTGACAATGAAGGAAATAGTCCTCCGTAGCCTCATCGCTTTCCCTGTAGCCGAGGCTGACCTTATCCGTATGTATAAAAGCGGCTGGATTCATTAGTTAAGGTGCTCCTTTCCTGCGTTTGCGTTGCTTTTTTCCGCGGCCTGTGCTGCCTGACGAGCAGGGCAGGCGGATCTTTGCATTCTTTCTTTTGGCAACTGTTTTACACCCTGACAGCTGCATCTTTTTACAGAATAATCCACCACCGCTATTTTTGCAATAAAAAAGTTCCTATATACAATGGTAAAAATATGGCCGGAAAGCTATATTAGAAAGGAACAGACCGGTACGTAAAAAGGGCCCGTCGGGCAGTACATATCCCGGAAAACATGGGAAAAAGCCGGCACAGAAAGGAAATGACAGTATGAAGACAGGAGCGCAGCTGTATACGGTAAGGGCGTACACGCAAAATGAAAAGGACTTTTCCTGCACCATAGGGAAAATTGCAGAAATGGGTTATAAAACCGTGCAGATATCAGGCATCGGGAAGGATATCAGGCCGGAAAGAGTCCGTGAAATCTGCGATGGGGCAGGGCTGGAAATCGTACTGACCCACAGCGATGTGAACCGTATTCTCAATGATACGGAAAATCTGATCAAAGAGCACGATATCCTGGGAAGCCGCTACATCGGGCTGGGCGCGATGCCGGACAAGTACCGCACGAAGGAATGGATCACCCATTTTATGGATGATTTCAGGGAGCCGGCGAAGAAAATAGCGGATGCCGGAAAGCTGCTCATGTACCACAACCATAATTTTGAATTCCAGAAGCTTGCCCCCTGCAGGGACAACGGCGCAGATCGGGAGAAGCGGATTATTGAATATCTGCTTGAGGGCTTCAAGCCGGAGGAAATGGGCTTTACCCTGGATACCTACTGGGTGGCTGCGGCAGGCGGCGATGTGTGCCAGTGGATCGCGGAACTCTCCGACAGGATTCCCTGCGTGCATCTGAAGGATATGGCCGTGGAAGGCTTCAGCCAGCTGATGGCCCCCGTAATGGAAGGAAATCTTAATTTCCCGGCGATTCTGAAGGCGCTTGAGAATACCAGCTGCGAATACATGCTCGTGGAGCAGGATACCTGCCAGGGAAGTCCTTTCGACTGCCTGAAAACAAGCTATGACAATCTGGCGGCTGCCGGATACAGATAAAAACGAACAGGGGAAAGAGAGGATACATTCATCTATGGAAAAAGTCAGGTTGGGAATTATCGGAATCGGAAACATGGGAAGCGGCCACTGCGGCTCTATTCTGGAGGGAAAGGTGCCGGATATGGAGCTGGCGGCGGTAGCTGATTTAAGAGAGTCAAGAAGGGAATGGGCCAGGGAAAACCTGCCTGAATCCGTCCGTATTTTTGAAGACGGGGACGCCCTGATTGCCTCCGGCTGCTGCGACGCGGTCCTGGTGGCAACGCCTCATTACGAACATCCCAGGCTCGTTATGGAGGCCTTTGTCCATGGCCTTCATGCGCTGTGTGAGAAGCCTGCGGGAGTCTATACCAAACAGGTGCGGGAAATGAACGAAGCGGCGTCGAAAACCGACCGGGTATTTGCCATGATGTTCAATCAGCGCACCAACCATGTATACCGGAAAATGTATGAAATCGTCCACAGCGGCGAGTACGGGAAAATAAAAAGAGTGAACTGGATCATTACCGACTGGTACCGCACCCAGGCCTATTATAATTCCGGCGGCTGGCGGGCTACCTGGGACGGAGAGGGCGGCGGCGTCCTGCTGAACCAGTGCCCTCATAACCTGGATCTGCTCCAGTGGATCTGCGGCATGCCTTCCAGGGTGCAGGCCTTCTGCCATGTGGGTAAATGGCATGATATTGAGGTGGAGGATGATGTGACGGCATATCTGGAATTCCCGGACGGAGCCACAGGCGTATTTGTTACCACCACCGGGGATGCGCCGGGAACCAACCGGTTTGAAGTGACCCTGGAACGGGGAAAGCTGGTATGTGAAAACGACAAGCTGAGCTTCTACGAGCTGGAGGTCAGCGAAAGAGAGTACTGCTATACGGCGACAGAAGGCTTTGCCAAGCCTGCCGGACATGAGGTCGCTCTTACCACCGATGGGGAAAACCCTCAGCATGTGGGCGTGCTGCGCGCGTTTGCGGCGAATATCCTGCGCGGCGAGCCGCTTATCGCCCGGGGAGAGGAAGGCATTAACGGCCTGACCCTTTCCAACGCCATGCATTTATCCAGCTGGCTGGGCAAACCCGTGGACATTCCCTTTGATGAGGATCTGTTCCTGGAGAAGCTGAACGAGCTGAGAAAAAACTCCAGGGTGAAGGAAAACGTACAGGAAGTGACCTTCAGTACGGCAGGAAGCTACGGGACAAAAGAGGAGACATTATGAAATCAGTCATAGTCGGATGCGGCGGCATTGCCGCCGTCCATGCCGCAAGCCTCAGCCAGCTGGGAGAAAGCGAGCTGGCTGGCTTTGCGGATATTAAAAAGGAAAGAGCGGAGAACTTTGTTGCTAAATATGGAGGAAGGGCTTATTCCTGCCTGGAGGAAATGCTGGCGCAGGAAAAACCGGATGTAATGCACATCTGCACCCCGCATTATCTGCATGTCCCCATGGCGGTATATGGCCTGACCCATGGCGTGCATGTATTTATGGAGAAGCCTCCCGTCATCTCCGGAGAGCAGCTTGCACAGCTGGAAAAGGCGGTGGCCGGAAGCGACAGGCGTCTGGGCCTGTGCTTCCAGAACCGTTATAATCCTAGCGTACAGGAAGTAAAGAAGCTTCTGGCCTCCGGGGAAGCGGGCAGGATCCGCGGGGCCAGAGGACTTGTCACCTGGAGCAGGGGCAGGGAATACTACACGGAGAGCGGCTGGCGGGGCAGCCTTGCCACAGAGGGCGGCGGGGCGCTGATTAACCAGTCCGTACATACATTGGATTTACTGGCATATTTTTTAGGAACTCCCCTGGCTGTGGAGGCCGGCATACAGAACCACCACCTGAAGGGCATCATTGAGGTGGAGGATACCATGGAGGCTTATATCCGTTTCGCGGACAGCACCGCCTGTTTTTATGCTACCACGGCCTATTGTGACGATGTGCCGCCTTTGATTGAAATTTCCTGTGAAAATATGACTATCCGGATCGAAGATTTGGACGTTACCTATTATTACAGGGACGGCCGTGTGGAAAAGCCTGAGATAGACAGGAAGGAAGCGCTGGGAAAGAGCTACTGGGGCTGCGGACATAAGGATTGCATCGGGGATTTCTACCGCTGTGTGCGCACCGGGGAACGTTTTATGCAGGATCTTCCCGGAATGAGGGAAACGATCCGTCTGATGCTGGGCGCCTATGAATCCGCCCGGACCGCAAGACCTGTGGATTTATAAGAAAACAATGCGTTACAGCAAGGAAGGATAATTATATATGGAACGCAAGCTTTTACACAACTCACCTATCAGCTGCTTTGCTGATGAGATAGATTCCTCTGTAGATAAGCAGATTGCACTGCTTAAAGAGCTGGGTATCTCCTGGATAGAATTCCGCAGTGGAGATGGAAAGGGCGTGGCCGATTATACAGCAAAAGAAGCGCAGGCGCTGCGGGAAAAGCTGGATGGCGCCGGCATCCGCATTTCCGCCCTGGGATCGCCCATCGGTAAAATAGACATTACCCAGGATTTTGAGCCGCATTTTAAAACCTTTCAGGCAATGGCGGAGCTGACGGAAATTTACGGGACTGACAAAATCCGTATGTTCAGCTTCTTTATGCCGGAGGGTGCGGACGTGTCAGCATATCGTGATGAAGTGATGAAAAGGATGTCCCGCCTGGTGGACTATGCCGCATCCAAAAATCTGGTGCTGCTTCATGAAAATGAAAAGGACATATATGGGGATTTGGCGCCCCGCTGCCTTGACCTGATGAAGGAATTTTATGGCAGCAGCTTCCGGTGTACCTTTGATTTCGCGAACTTTGTTCAGTGCGGGCAGGATACCTTGGAAGCCTATGAAATGCTGGAGCCTTATATTTCCTATGTACATATCAAGGACGCCCTTTTTGAAAACGGCAGCGTTGTGCCTGCCGGAGAAGGAGACGGACAGGTAGCGGAAATCCTGGGCAGACTGGAGAAAAAAGGGTTTGACGGCTTTTTGAGCCTGGAACCCCATCTGGCTGATTTCGCCGGATTAAAGAACCTGGAAAAATCAGCGGCAAGCCGCGGAGGGACCGATGGGGAGGAAGCCTTCTGCACCGCATACCGTGCCCTTCAAAAGATATTGTATTAGAATTATCTAAGGGTAGAGGGGCCTGGTGTGTGCTCCCGGCCGCCCTGCCATGATCCGCGCCGGCCAGTCCCAAACCGGTTCCGTCCAGGCCTTTCCGGGCTGTGCGGGGGATATTTTATGTTCCAGACTCAAAAACGGGGTGTTTCTAACTGTCCCGGAACGTCAGGTTTCTGTCAATGCAACTGAACTCTTCGTGAGCGGCTTCCGTCGTCTCACTTGTCAGGCAAGTTGCTAAGGACGACAGAAGCCTGCCGTCCCGGGGCAGTAAGAAACATCACCGTTTTTTTATTGGATGAGGTGGTGAAGGATCATAGGATTGTGTTAGTATGTCTTGGTTTTATGCAAGAAATTTCTTTATTTCTTATGTTATTCTTGTTACAGTTCAGGCAGGTTTGCGCATTCACTGCGCAAACCGTGAGAAAACGTGGTGACAGCAGGCATCCGCCCCTCGCCGAAGGCGACTTATCATGGGCGGATGCAGTAACAGTTCGGCCGAAGGCTGGAGCTGGGGGTGGATATTATCTGGCTTTCTCCGGTTTATCAGTCTCCGTTTGTGGATCAGGGGTATGATATATCTGATTATTATGCTATTGCCCCGGAGTTTGGGACGATGGAGGATTTTGATGAGCTGCTGGCGGAAGCGAAGAAGCGGAGCATGTATATTATCATGGTTCTGGTGATCAATCATTGCTCCGATAAGCATGAATGGTTTCAGAAGGCTCTGGCAGATCCGGAGGGTAAATATGCGGATTATTTTTATTTCAGAAAGGGGAAGGACGGGAAAGCGCCCAGTAATTACCGTTCCTATTTCGGCGGCAGTACCTGGGAGCCGGTGCCGGGTACGGATCAGTATTATCTGCATATGTTTGCAAAGGAGCAGCCGGATCTGAACTGGGAGAACCCTGAATTAAAAAGGGAGCTTTTTGATATGGTGAACTGGTGGCTGGAAAAGGGCGTGGCCGGGTTCCGTATTGATGCCATCATTAATATAAAGAAGGATCCTGCTTTCCCGGATTATCCGGAGGACGGCAGCGACGGGCTGGTAAGCTGCACCGGGAACGACCAGCGTACTTCTGCGCGGTATCCCGTTCCTGTATCAGGGGCAGGAGCTGGGAATGACGAACTGTCCGTTCCACAGTATAGAAGAGTTTGATGATATCAGCACGAAGGATCAGTACAGGGTTGCATTGGAAGCGGGATTGAGCGAGGAAGAGGCGCTGCAGGCGGCGGCCCGTTTCAGCCGTGATAACAGCCGGACGCCGATGCAGTGGAGCAGCGGCGCAAACGCCGGATTTACGGCCGGAACCCCCTGGCTGAAGGTAAACCCGAATTATACTTCAGTGAATGTGCAGGATGAGGAAAATGATGAAGATTCTGTGCTTTGTTACTACAGAAGGCTGATTGCCCTGCGTAAGTCGGATGAGTACAGGGAGATTTTTACTTATGGGGAATTTATTCCCGCCTTTGAAGAGCTGGACGGGATTTTTGCCTTTTCACGCAGTCTTAACGGCCGTCAGGTCATGGTTGCTGCAAATTTTGCACAGGAGCAGAGAACGCCGCTTCTGCCCGGACAGAATGCAAAGCTTCTTCTGTCCAATGACAGCGGCCTTACCGAAAGCAAACTGCTGTCAAAGCAGACAGAAGCGCTCCAGATTACTTTAAATCCCTGTGACTGTGCCGTATTTGAGCTTTTTCCGTAACTGTTCGGCCCGTCGGCGGATTGACACAGATTACCCAATGTATTCCTTTGCAAATGCTTCCGGCCGTATGCAACTGGCCGGCCGGAAGCATGCAGCTTTCACAGCTGCAAAAAATAATCCCATCCTCATGAAAGCGCCAGTTCCCCTTTCTTCATACGATCCAGGTGGCCATAAAGCTTTCTGTATTTTCCCGGCGTAATCCCCGTCTGTCTCTTAAACACCTTTGTAAAATAGAACTTATCCTGAAATCCTGTATCCGCTGCGATTTGCTCCAGCGTATTGTCCGTGTGGGAGAGCAGATGCCTGGCGTTCCGGATACGTACCTCTGTCAGGTATTCCCGGACGGCCATCCCGGTCTGTTCCTTAAAAAGCTGCCCGAAATATTTGGGAGACAGCCCGGAATGGGAGGCCAGCAGCGGAAGGGAAATATCCTCCGTATAATATTCCTGGATATAGTTTACGGATTCGCTGATGGTTTTTTCATGGAACAGACCCGAAGGCGCTTTCCCGGCGGGCGAAGACAAATCACAGACTGCGGCGGCAATCTGAAGAAAGAGCGAACGCTCCCGCAGCCTGGCCCCGGTGCCAAGCTGGGAATAGTTCTGGTACAGCTCCTTGAAAACAGGAGCCGTTGTATCATAATCCAGCCCGGTTATCAGCGGAGGGAAAAAGGCGGGATCCACCTCCGGATTCGGCCTTCTTAACAGAACCTCCTCATTGGCCGGCGCGCTGTCTTCATTTTTCCCCGGAGTGGAATGGGGCTTTTTATACAGCGCCGGGGCGGGACTGTCTGTGCCCGGAAGATTTTCCATATGCAGATAGACCTGCTCCGCCCGGAAATCATACTGTTCTTCAGGAGAAATCCAGTCAAAATGGATACAGTGCGCCCGGAAGGTTTTGCCCTCGGGAACGATCATTGTATTGTGCAGATAGGGCATAAGATAGAAAAGCTCTCCCTTGCGGAGCCGGTATTCACTGCCGTTATAAAGAAACACGGCTTCCCCGCTGAGACAGTATATCAGCTCATGATCATAGATGATCCGTTCCGGCAGAAGCGTCCCTCCTTCAAATATTTTATAATTCACATATCTGACATAGGGGGCAATCCTGTCCATGCGGATGAAGTTCTCCGCCTTTTTTTGCCCTGCCGCCTCTTTTTCAGGCTTCTGCAAAAGCAATCCGTCCATAAAGCCTTCCGTCTCCCTTCCTTGGAAAATTAAAATTGTTTTTTATCATTCCAAATTACAATTTTATGCCTTCTTCCCATTTACATTTATTCCATATTTTCTATGATTATCTTACAGAAATAAAATACATAATGCAATGGATTCTGTTGTATTATTCGAAAAAAGAAGGGAAGGGCTATGTTATATCCAAAAAAAGAAGAAAAAAGCCTGAGTGCTGAATTGTTCCAAAATCCAACAAATGAATACAGAGGGGCGCCGTTCTGGGCGTGGAACCAGGCGCTTTCGCCTGAAGTGCTGGTAAAGCACATCGATTATTTCAAGGAAATGGGGATCGGCGGTTTTCATATGCATTGCCGTACGGGTCTGGACACGCCCTATCTGGGCGATGAGTATAAGGCCTGCGTGCGCGCCTGTGTGGATAAGGCAAAAAAAGACGGCATGTACGCCTATCTGTATGACGAGGATCGCTGGCCTTCCGGCGCGGCCGGAGGAAAGGTGACAAAGGATGTGGAATACCGCAGCAGATATCTGGTTTTTACTCCTTTTTCCAATGAAGAGAGGAAAAGAGAGGAGGAACGTTTTGATTCCTCCAGCAAGGCTGCCGTACAGGGGAACGGAACGCTTCTTGCCCGTTATGATATCACGCTGGAGGACGGCTGCCTGAAGGAGTACCGCCGGCTGCAGGAAGGGGAAACAGGAAGCAACGTCTGGTATCTGTATGAAGAAATCGCCGGAGAAAGCCCCTGGTACAATAACGAAACCTATGTGGATACGCTGAATCCCAGGGCAATCCGCAGGTTTATTGAAGAAACGCATGAACAGTATCTGGACTGTGTGGGTGATGAATTCGGGAAAACAGTGCCCTCCATTTTTACGGATGAGCCTCAGTTTTCCCATAAAACCACGCTGAGCTTTGCCGAGTCAGGAGAGGATGTCATCCTTCCCTATACCGACGGGCTGCCGGCGGCATACAGGGAGGCTTATGGCGAAGATTTCTTTGCCTCGGTGCCGGAGCTTATCTGGGAGCTTCCGGAGGATAAGGTGTCCGTTGCCCGGTATCATTATCATGATTTTGTGGCGGAGCGTTTTGCCTCCTCCTTTGCGGATACCATCGGGAACTGGTGCCGGGATCACAATATCATGCTCACCGGACATATGATGGAGGAGCCTACGCTGACCTCCCAGACCAACGCTTTGGGAGAAGCCATGCGTTCTTACCGCAGTTTTCAGATGCCGGGCATCGATATGCTCTGTGACTGGCGGGAATACACCACGGCGAAACAGGCTCAGTCCGCATCCCATCAGTTTGGCTGTCCCGGCGTGCTCAGCGAGCTGTACGGCGTAACCAACTGGGATTTTGATTTCAGGGGACATAAGCTGGCGGGAGACTGGCAGGCGGCGCTGGGAGTGACCCTGCGTGTCCATCATCTTTCCTGGGACAGCATGAACGGTGAGGCAAAGAGGGACTATCCGGCCTCCATCTTCTATCAGTCCCCCTGGTATAAGGAATACCGCATGATAGAGGATCATTTTGCAAGGGTAAATACGGCCCTTACCCGCGGGAAGGCCCGTGTACGCATCGGCGTTGTCCATCCGATTGAAAGCTACTGGCTGCACTATGGGCCGAAGGAACAGACTGCCCTGATCAGGGAAGAGATGGAAAGCAGATTCCGGAACCTGACGGAATGGCTCCTTTTCTCCCAGCTGGATTTTGACTTTATCGCAGAATCCCTTCTTCCCATACAGTATGAAAAAACGGAGGACGGCAGGCTTCATGTAGGAGAAATGGCCTATGATGTGGTTATCGTTCCCGGCTGCGAAACCCTGCGTTCCACTACGGTTTCCTGCCTGAAGGAATACCGCCTGGCAGGAGGCGACCTTCTTTTCCTTGGCGCAGCCCCCGAACTGGTGGATGCTGTGCCGGATGAAGAAGGAAAAGCGCTTTATGAAAACAGCCGCAGCGCCGGTTTTTCCAGAAGCGAGCTGGTAAGAGCGCTGGAAGATTACAGGGAAGTGGAACTGCGCAGCGAAAACGGCAGCCTGGCAGATCATCTGCTTTACCAGATGCGCCAGGACAACGACGGCCGCTGGCTGTTCGTTGTAAACGGCAAAAAAACGGTCAACAAGGATATCCCCACGGAAGAAAATATCACCTTCCGCCTGAAAGGGCTTTGGGAGGTTTGGGAATATGATACCATGACCGGAGAAATTAAGGCGCTTTCTGCAGGAACAGAAAACGGGGTTACATCATTTACCCGCCGCATGTATGATCATTCCAGCGTGCTGCTGAAGCTGGTTTCCACGCAGGTGCCGGCGGCCGGCACTGCAGCCGGTGTAAAGGAAGGCCACGCAGCCTGCTTTACAAAGGCGGAGGGCCGCAGGCTTCCTACCCGTATGCCTTACCGTCTGTCGGAGCCGAATGTGCTTCTTCTGGACATGGCGGAGTACCGTTTTGACGGGAAGGAAGGAGACTCCTGGAAGGATAAGGAAGAGATTCTCAGATTGGACAATGAATGCAGGAAGGCTGCAGGTTATCCTCTTCGGATGGAAGCCTTTGCACAGCCCTGGACATCGGAAAAGGCACAGCCGGAGCATGTGCTGGAAATGAGGTTCACCATCCGGTCGGAAATCCAGGTGACGGATGCCTCGCTGGCTCTCGAAGAATCAGGCGCAACCACCATATACTTAAACGGGGAGAAAGTGGAAAAGAAGGACTGCGGCTATTTTGTGGACGAATGCATCCGCAGGTTCCCTTTGCCCGCCATACCCGCAGGCACCTCGGAGCTTATCCTGAAGCTGGCATATTCCAGGGACACCAACCCGGAATGGTGCTATTTGCTGGGCAGCTTCGGCGTAAGAGCGGAGGGCAGCGAGGCCTGCCTGACAAAGCTGCCGGAGACCGTGGCCTTCGGTGATTACAGCACACAGGGCTTCCCCTTCTATGCAGGAAACATGATTTATGAAGCACAGCTGGATGCAGAAGAGGACGGAGAGTATGTGATTGCCGCAGAAAAGTTCCGCGCGCCGCTTCTGAAGGTGGAGGTAGACGGGAAAGCTGCAGGAAGAATTGCCCTCTCCCCGTACCAGTTATCCCTGGGATATCTGAAAAAAGGCAGGCACAGCATTACGCTGACGTCCTACGGCAACCGTTATAATGCTTTCGGAACCGTCCATATCTGTGACGAGAAGAACGCCTGGGCAGGCCCGAATGCATGGAGAACGGAGGGGGCCGGCTACAGCTATGAGTATCAGCTGAAGAGAATGGGAATCCTGGCGGCGCCCAGGGTGTTCCGGGTAGAAGCGTAATATATTGGGAAACAGTAAAAATAACAAAGGGATATTTGATTAGATAAAGGCAGTCCGGGAAATGATGTTTTCCGGACTGCCTTTTGCCTGAGTTTCAAAGCTGAAGCATTTATTAAATATTATGGCTTAATAATTTCTGTTTGTTCTAAATAATAAGTAGTATTACATAATACCCTGTCACTCAAGCACAACCTCTTTTTTATAAACCGCCCGTTTCTCCAGCAGTTCCCTGAAACCATCTTCATACTTCAGCCCTTTCAGTTCATCCATATATTCCAGATAGTCGCACAGATAAACGGTAATTCTGGAAATATCGTGATCCGCCACGGGCAGGAAGGCGGCATCGGAACCTGCGGCGTCGATATATTTTCCCTGGGCGTCAAGAACAACAGGGAAATAGTCCGCCTTGTCATGGTTCAGATAGACTTCATTGATATGGATTTCAAATGGCGTAACCGTGACGGATTCCAGCCCGATACCGGCTTCATTCACATCATTTACGGATATGGTGCGGTTATTGGCGGTATTAACCTTAATGGGCAGTGTAAAGATCCAGGAGCCTTCGAACCAGTAATGCTGCATGGCATTGGGATGCTTGTTCAGTCCGTATTTTTCAAAAATGCGGTCATGAAGCGCCTGGAACTCCTCATCAGACAGTGCCTCCAACTCCTCCTTACTCATACCCCAGTCGATTTCCGGCGGGTTGGCAAGCATACCTTTAATTCTTTTCAAATCGATATTCAGTGTGAATTCATCAGGCAGCGTGAGCATTTTTCCATATTTGTCCAGGACCTCCTGGTTCACCACGAATTCCTCGCCTTTTGCTTCCGCCTCGCTGGTCATTCTGTCGATTTCCGATACGTCGAAAAGAACATCCTTTAAATCCAGCCGCCAGACACCCGCATACGTCCTGGCATCCAGAAAGCTGCCTTCAATATTGCCGCTTCCTGCCATAACAGGAGTATCCCGGAAGCTGAAATCGGTATCCATATCAAGAAAGAGGGACTGCTTCCCGAACTGGTTTGTCATAATTTTTCCCAGCAGGCCAGGATCGTGTCCTGGATGGCATCTGCGGCATCTTCATCGTTGGATAAAATGGCTCGGGCAACCTTATACATGTCCTTCATGTTTTCCTGCATCAGCTCCACAAAGGCATCGGCATCCTTATGCTGTGCTTTTTTAATCAGTGTTTTCATAAGTTTTCTCCTTGTAATAACGTCCGGACTTTCTGGTCATTACAATGATTAGATGGCAGGAGGGGGATTTTGGTCCGCTTAAATAAAAAAATTTATGATCAGCCTGCAGCCTTGTGACGGCAAAAAAGGAACCGCCCTTTCTTCACAGGCAGTTCCCTTTTTGTCCGGGTTTTCCCTATCCTATTCTTCTTCGCATGCAGCATTTTCATCCTTACGAAGTATGATACGGAGAAATTTTGTCATAAGCGGTATGTAGGTCACTGTGAAAACAGCGCATGCAATCAATAAAGGCACTTTCTTTTTTTCTTTGGGAATGCAAAGGCCTATCATGACGCCTGTGGCACACAGGCAGAATTTAACCAGAGCCAGATCCTTCCAGTCAGATTCCTTTACATATTCATTGGCATAGCTGAACAGACATTTCATGGAAATTCCTCCTTTTAATTAAGAAAATGCGGCAGGCAGAGCACAGGCGGAAGCGTTTCCACCCGTATTTGCGGCCTTCAGTGCGTTTGTTAAAAATTTACCCTTTTTCCTATTATACCACAGAATAGTGTCGTGATGTTTTTTGTTTTAACAAAATTTTTGTACTTGTCACTTGACACTTTTGGGCAAGAGAAGTAGGATGGATAAGGACTGATTTAAACTTCAAAAGATGAGCAATACGTCCGGCACACGTACTACCCACCTGGAAGCCTGAATAATAGTCCAATAAGGCGAAAGCGGGGGATATTCCATATGGGAATGATAGGTTTTTTAATTCTGTTTCCATTCTTTGCTGCGCTCGTTATGTCATGCATGAGAAAGAGCGGACTGGTCAGAAGATGCGTCCAGTTTACTCTCTGCGGGATTTTAGTAGCGGCAGTCATTTTATTTGCGGTAACCAGCCTGGTTTCAGGGGAGACCGTCTCCTACCTGCCTCACACACACGGTATCGATATGCTGATGCTGGTAGTGGAATGGGCGCTGGTAGTTCTTGTATTTTATTACAGCTTTAAATTCAGAAAGTATTATTGTGCTTTGCTGTCCATTGCGCAGACGGGGCTGATGACCTGGCTGGAGCTTACCGGCCGGACGGAGATACCCGGCGATCATATTTTTGCGGACAAGCTGACCATTGCCATGAGTCTGATTATCGGTATAGTAGGCTGTCTGATCTGTGTGTACGCAATTGGATATATGAAGGATTACAACAGACACCATCTGGATTACAAGGACAGAAGATACTTTTTCTTCGGTATGCTGTTTCTGTTCCTGGGAGCCATGATGGGGCTGATTTTCTCCAGCAATCTGATCTGGATTTATTTCTTCTGGGAAATCACCAGTATCTGTTCCTTCCTGCTGATTGGCTACAATCAGACGGATGAGGCCATGGAGAATTCCTTTAAGGCCCTGTGGATGAACCTGCTGGGCGGCCTGGGCTTTGCGGTGGCAATTGCCTATGCGGCGATTTCCCTCCAGGTTATCAATATTCAGGATCTGGTGGCCCTTGCGGTAAGCTCGGATGCGAAAGCGGGCCTGGCTTTGATCCCGGTGGTATTTCTTGCCTTTGCAGGACTTACCAAGAGCGCGCAGCTCCCTTTTTCCGGATGGCTTCTGGGAGCCATGGTGGCGCCTACGCCTACCAGCGCGCTGCTGCATTCCGCAACCATGGTAAAAGCGGGCGTATACCTGTTAATCCGTCTGGCGCCTGCCATGGAAGGCAATCTGGCGGGTCTGATGGTTACCACCATCGGCGGCTTTACCTTCCTTGTAACCTCCATGCTGGCCATTTCCCAGGACGATGGGAAAAAGGTTTTGGCATATTCCACAATTTCCAATCTGGGGCTGATTACAGCCTGTGCCGGTGTGGGTATGCATGAAGCGGTGTGGGCTGCGATCCTTCTGATGATGTTCCATGCGGTGTCCAAATCCCTGATGTTCCTTTCCGTGGGCGCGGTGGAGAACTGTACGGGAAGCAGGAATATTGAAGATATGCACGGGCTGATTGTGAAGCTGCCCGGGCTGGCCTATGTTATGATTATCGGTATTGCAGGTATGTTCCTTGCGCCCTTCGGCATGCTGATTTCCAAATGGGCCGCATTAAAGGCTTATGTGGATTCAGGAAGCATCCTGCTGGTTATTTTCCTGGTATTCGGCAGCGCCACCACACTTTTTTACTGGACAAAGTGGCTGGGCACCCTGGTAGCGGTGCATCATCATTCGGAACGCCTGAATAACGTGACCAAGAAAAGCGAATGGACCTCTTTGATTTCCCTGAGCGTACTCATGGTTACACTGTGCCTGACCTTCCCTCTGGTGTCCACCTATCTGATTGAGCCTTTCCTGATGGAAATGTATCATCAGTACGTGCCTAACCTTATCGGAACCGGCAACCTGTACATCATGATCATGATGCTGTGTACCATCCTCGTTCTTCCGATAGCGGTGCGGATTCTCACACTTGGAAAGAAAAACAAGATCGTCATGTCCTACATGGGCGGAGCCAATGCGGGAGACGACAGAAACTTCACGGATTCCTTCGGTGAAGAAAAGCATATGTATCTGGCAAACTGGTATATGCCGGATTATTTTGCGGAAAACAAGCTTCTTCTGCCTTCCCTGGTACTGGCCAGCGGGGCTTTGATTATTCTGATGATTATGACGATAGGAGGTGCGCTGTAATGTCAAAATATTTCTGGTTTGCCATTCTGTATATCGTATGCGCGCCTTTTATCGGCGGCCTCCTGGAAGGTATTGACCGTAAGGTCGCTGCCAGAATGCAGGGCAGGAAAGGGCCTTCCGTGCTGCAGCCCTTTTATGACATCAACAAGCTCTTTGCAAAGCAGTCCGTTGTGGTAAACAGCGTGCAGGATTTCCTTGTCTGCGGATTTCTGGTTTTTGTCGTGTTCACAGGGGCATTGTTCTTCTGGGGCGGAGACATTCTGCTGGTGTTCTTCGCACTGACGCTGGCGGGTATTTTCTTTATTATGTCGGCCTGCTCGGCCAATGCGCCGTACAGCTCCATGGGGGCGCAGAGAGAGCTGATGCAGATGATGGCTTACGAGCCGATGGTGCTTCTGACGGCCATTGGATTTTATATTGCGACGGGAAGCTTTTCCGTAAAGGAGATTGCGCAGAGCAATATTTCCGCAATCTGCCTTCTGCCCGGATTTTTTATCGGCTTCCTTTATATCCTGACCATTAAGTTCAGAAAATCACCCTATGACATCAGTACCTCCCACCATGCCCATCAGGAAATGGTCAGAGGCCTGACTACAGAGCTTTCCGGCAATATCCTGGCGCTGGTAACTCTTTCCCACTGGTATGAAAATGTGTTCCTGCTGGGAGTCATCGGACTTTTCATCGTCAACTCCAGCTGGTTGAGCATTCCTGCAGCCATTCTGGTATGTCTGGCCTCATTCCTTCTGGAAACGCTGATCGATAACGTGTTCCCCAGAGTGAGATGGCAGACCATGCTGAAATGGACTTGGATCGTGACGCTGGCGGCCGGCGGAATTAATCTGATGATAGTCATGCTGATGAAGTAATCGCAGCAGGAAAGGAAGGATGTAACATGAAAGTATCAAAATCACCCTGGCTGCTGCATTATGACGGCTCCAGCTGCAATGGATGTGATATAGAAGTATTGGCCTGCCTGACTCCGGTATACGATGTGGAGCGGTTCGGGGTCATTAATACGGGAAATCCGAAGCATGCGGATATTTTCCTGATTACCGGCGGTATTAATGAACAGAATAAACCGGTGGTACAGCAGCTTTATTCCCAGATGCCTTCGCCGAAGGTGGTGGTAGCGGTGGGAATCTGCGCATGCAACGGCGGCATTTTTAAAGAGTGCTATAATATTATCGGCGGCGTGGATACCATCATTCCGGTGGATATCTATGTGCCGGGCTGTGCGGCAAGACCGGAAGCGATCATTGACGGCGTGGTAAAGGCCGTGGCTCTTCTGGATAAAAAGAGAGAGGAACGCGCCGCGCGGAAGAAAGAAGAGAAAATGCAGGCGAAGCAGGAAGGAGGAGCAAAATGATTGACGGCGAAATCATGCAGGTGGAACCGGAAAATCTGGTTACGGAGGTCCTGAAGCTGAAGCACAGGGACTACCGGATCGTCCAGATTTGCGCGGCGAAAGCGGGAGATAAAATGGAAGTGACCTACTCCTTCGGTAAAGAATATAAAATGGTGGGGCTGCGGCTCGTTATTTCACCGGATACGGAAATCGTAAGCATCAGTGATATTTATGAGCCGGCATTCCTTTATGAGAATGAAATCCATGATCTTTTTGGAATCCCCATTAAGATGATCACCCTGGATTATCATGGAAACCTGTACCGTATCAAGCAAGAGGCACCCTTCAGAGGGTAATGACAAGGAGAATAGATTATGTCCACACGCAGTACGATTCCTTTTGGACCGCAGCATCCGGTTCTGCCGGAGCCGATTCATCTGGATTTGGTTTTAGAGGATGAAAAGGTAGTGGAAGCAGTCCCTTCCATCGGTTTTGTCCACAGAGGGCTGGAGAAGCTCGTTGAGAAAAAAGAATTTACGGAATATGTGTACGTGGCGGAGCGTATCTGCGGTATCTGCAGTTTTATGCATGGTATGGGCTACTGCGAAGCCGTTGAGCACATCATGAACATAGAAATACCGCCCAGGGCGCAGTATCTGCGCACCATTTGGTGTGAGATGTCAAGAATCCACAGCCACCTGCTCTGGCTGGGGCTTCTGGCGGATGCCTTCGGGTTCGAAAGCCTGTTCATGCAGTCCTGGAAAATCCGGGAAAAGGTACTTGATATGTTTGAAGCTTCCACCGGCGGCCGGGTTATTTTTTCCGTAAACAAGATCGGCGGACAGCGCAAGGATATGGATGCTTCCATGCTGCGCAGTTTTATTGCTGATTTTAATGATATTGAAAAGGAACTGAAGGTGGTGGCCAGGACCTTCCTGGAAGATACCGCTGTTAACAGCCGTCTGCGCGATGTGGGCTTCCTGACAAAGCAACAGGCTCATGATCTTGGAGCGGTCGGCCCGTTTATGCGTGCCTGCGGAATCGCCCTGGATAACAGGAAGCTGGGCTATGCAGCCTATTCAGATCTGAATTTTGAACCCGTGACCAGTGATATAGGCGACTGCTATGCAAGATGTGACGTGCGTATCCGGGAAATCTTCCAGTCCATTGATCTCATCAGGCAGGCAATTTCCAGGATCCCCGGCGGTGAAGTGGCAGTACCCTTTAAGGGCTTCCCGGAAGGGGAGTACTTCATGAGGGAAGAGCAGCCCAGAGGCGAAGCTATCTACTATGTAAAGGCAAACGGCACGAAATTTATTGACCGTTTCAGGGTCCGCACCCCTACCTTTGCCAATCTGCCCGCTTTGCTGGAAACTTTAAAGGGCTGCCAGCTGGCGGATGTGCCGATTCTGATTCTGACAATCGATCCCTGCATCAGCTGTACGGAGCGTTGACGTTACAGGGCGGCTGAAGCTGCATTCAGTGCGGCTGGTCAAACTGCAGCGCATTGGCAGGAAAGAAAAAAGTCGTCACAGTTCAGATGTACGGACTGTGACGGAAAATGCGGTATGAACTCCGCAGGAATCGAGGTTAATATGAAAAACATGAACACCATGAAATTCACGGGTACGGTTCTCAAGAACCTGTTCAGCAAGCCCGCCACAAGGCCTTATCCTGAGCAGCCGAGAGAATATCCTGACAGGACAAGGGGCCACGTGGAAATCGATATAGACACCTGTGTGCTCTGCGGCCTGTGCTCCAGAAAATGTCCCACCGGAGCCATTACAGTGGATCGGGCCGGCAAAACCTGGGAAATCCAGCGGTTTGGCTGTATCCAGTGCGGCTGCTGCGTAGAGGTGTGCCCGAAGAAATGCCTTTCCATGAAGCAAACCTATACACAGCCCGGGGACGTGAAGAAAACGGAAAGCTTCCTGAAAACAAATATGCCCGATCCGGTGGTAAAGCCTGTGGTTAAGCCGGCTGCCCCAGCGGCGGATGCATACGCGTCAAAGCCTGCGGCACAGGCAAATGCCGCCCCGGTAAATACGGCGCAGGCGAATTCGGCTACGGTAAATACAGCGCAGGCAAATGCGGCCCCGGCAGCAAACGCTTCCGAAGCACAGGGTAAAGCATGAGATACGAAATCACCATTACGGGAGTGGTCCAGGGCGTGGGCTTCAGACCCTTTGTTGCCGCCCTGGCGGAAGAACTTCATATCAGCGGCAGCGTCTGCAACAGCGGCGGTGTAGTGAAGATAGATGCATTTGGAAACGAGGAGGCGATGGATAAATTTATCTGTCGCCTTCGTTCGTCTGCCCTTCCGGCGGCCCAGGTAAAAGAGGTGCGTGCCAAGAAGCTGGCGCAAAAGAGTCTGGAAGATGAGAACTGCCCGGCAGACTTTTATATCGTGCCTAGCGAAGGGAAAAATGAAACGGATATTCCGCTGCTCCCGCCGGATCTTCCTGTCTGTGAGGATTGCCTTGCCGAGATGCACAATCCATCGGACGCAAGATTTCACTATCCCTTCATCAGTTGTGTGAACTGCGGTCCCCGCTACAGTATTATTGAAGAAATTCCTTACGACAGGGAACATATTACCATGCGTGAATTTCCCATGTGCCCTGCGTGCCAGCGGGAATATACACGGCAGGCGGACAGACGAAGGCATGCCCAGACCATTTCCTGCAGGAACTGCGGGCCTCAGCTTTTATGGACGGATAACGGCAGCGCCGTGCTCAGCCGGGACGAAGCGCTGGAGGCGGCCATAAGGCAGCTGAAAAACGGCGGAGTCCTGGCGTTAAAGGGAGTGGGAGGGTACCAGCTCTCCTGCCAGCCGGCATCTGAAGACGCTGTCAGGAGGCTGCGCATACTGAAGCACAGGGAGAAAAAACCCTTTGCGGTCATGTTTCCATCCCTTGACAGCATCCGGGAATACTGTATCCTGTCCGCAGAGGAGGAAAAGCTTCTGTGTTCCGCCGCAAGGCCGATTGTTCTTCTTTCCTGGAAAGAAGGCGGTAAGGCTTTTTCAGATGCAGTAGGCGGTGAAAGCCGTTATCTGGGCGCCTTCCTTCCCTGTACAGGGCTTCATCAGATGCTCACGGAGGAAGCCGGGCCCCTTATTATGACCAGCTGCAATGTGACGGAGGAACCGATTCTTACAACTGAAGAAGAAATACAGCAGCTGTGGGAGAAGCAGCCCTCCTGCCTGGATGGCATAGCCTGGAATACCAGAAAAATCGTAACGCCGCTGGATGATTCCCTGATGCGTGTTACCGGAGGGCGGCCCCAGATGCTTCGCCGCAGCAGAGGCTTCGTACCCTCCCCCATTCTGCTTCCCGGGGAATGCGCAGGCACGGTGCTGGCCATGGGCGGGGATTTGAAATCGGCCTTTTGCCTTGCTTCAGGGAACCGGGCCTATATGAGCCAGTATTTTGGCGATATGGAAAATTACAAGGTATTCCAGACCTATATGGCTGCCAAAGAGCGGATGGAGCGGCTTTTCGGACTGCATCCCAAGACGGTGGCATGCGATATGCATCCGGGCTATCTTACCTTTGCACAGGCTGAAAAAATAGCGTCTTTGCACAACCTGGAGCTGCTTTTGTTTCAGCATCATCATGCCCATGCGGCGTCAATCATGGCGGAACACGGGCTGAACAGCTGCATTGCCGTTATTTTTGACGGAACCGGTTATGGGACGGACGGCAGTATCTGGGGCGGAGAGTTCCTCATATGCACAGATTCCTCCTTTGTCAGGGCAGGGCATTTGGATGAAACAGAGCTTTGCGGTGGGGATGCCTCGGCAAAGGATGCTGCCCTGACGGCAGCGTGCCATCTTCTCCATGCTGGGTTTGCTCCCCGGGATGACGCTCTGGCAAAGCTTTTGCCTGATTGTAATTCAGCCATCGTGGACGCCGCTGTCGCCTCCCATATCAATACGGAAAAAAGCACCAGCATGGGCCGTCTCTTTGATGCGGTAAGTGCGCTTTTGGGAATCCGGGAGTATAATACCTATGAAGGCGAATGCGCAATAGCCCTGGAAAACGCCGCAGCCGGGGCCATGGAAAAAGGACTTGCGCCTGTCTGGTTGCCTTTTCCCATAAGGGAAACACCGGAGGGACTGACTGCGGATCGCCGTGAGCTTATCCGTATTCTGTGCAGGGAGCTTGTTCCCTTCGGAAGGGATAAAAACCGGGGAAAAGACGGGGAGAAAAATGCCCCCGGCCCGGAAATACAGGCGCTGGCGCTGGGCTTCCATGAAGCGGCGGCCGGGATGGTGCTTGCGATGTGCCGTCTGCTGAGAGAACGGTTTCATGAAAACAAGGTGACGCTTGGCGGCGGTGTTTTTGCCAATGTGATTTTACAGGAACGGTGCCGGCAGCTTCTGGAGCAGGATGGATTTAAGGTATATGTAAACGAACAGGTGCCGGGAAATGACGGCGGCATCGCGCTGGGACAGGCCTGGCTGGCGTCCCTTACGATGAAACAGTAAGTAAAAATATGCAGCGGGCCGACAGTTTTATATTTTTAAAGTTGCCGGACTTCTGCCGACAGTAGGAAGAAGGAGCGGAACAGATATGTGTGTAGCGTTGCCCGGCAGGGTGGTATCAGTGGAAGGAACAACAGCAGCAGTGGATTTTCAGGGGAATACGGTTCGGGCGGAGGCAGGGCTTGTCCGGGTGAAGCCGGGAGATCAGGTACTCGTACATGCGGGCTGTATTTTACAGGTTCTGTCGGAAACGGAGGGCAGGCAGCTGCGGGAGCTTTTTGAGGAATTGGAGGAAATAGCGGGTGAAGGAAATTCTTGAATATCTGCAGAGCTATCAGGGAAGGCCGCTGAAGCTGATGGAGGTCTGCGGCACCCATACGGCTGAAATCAACAAAAACGGTATCCCCGGCCTTCTGCCGCCTTCCATCCAGCTGGTATCAGGGCCGGGATGCCCAGTCTGCGTCACGGTAACGGAATATATTGACAGGCTGATCGATTTGGGAAAGGAACCGCAGAATATCATCGTCACCTTCGGGGACATGCTGCGTGTGCCGGGAAGCAGGTGCAGCCTGAGCGAGGCAAAGGCGGGGGGCTGCCGAGTGAAAATGGTTTATTCGCCTATGGATATCTTACGGCTGGCGGAGGAAGACAGGGAGCATATTTATATTTTTGCGGCAGTGGGCTTTGAAACAACAGCCCCTGTTTATGCCATGCTGCTGAAAAAAGCGTTGGAAAAAGGAATCAAAAATATCCGCCTTCTCACCTCGCTGAAGGTGATGCCGCCGGTCATATCCTGGATGTGCGCAGGCAGCGCAGACTGCGGAATAGACGGCTTCCTCGCGCCCGGGCATGTTTGTGTGATCACGGGAAGCAAGGCCTTTGAGGGGCTGGCGGCACAATTTGGAATCCCCTTCGTGGTGGCAGGCTTTGAAGGAGAACAGATCCTTACTGCCATTGCGGCGCTGGTTAAGCTTCAGGGGAAGGGCCGGGTGGCAAATTTTTATCCTTCGGCCGTGACAAGAGAAGGAAACCTTCAGGCCCGCGCGACGGTGGCCGAATATTTTGAACCTGCGGATGCCGCGTGGAGAGGAATGGGGATCATTCCCGGTTCCGGCATGGTGCTGCGGAAAGAATACGAAGCCTTCGACGCCGGCAGCCGGGAGCTGACCGAGGATCGGGAAAAAAATTCCGCATGCTGCTGCGCGCAGGTGCTCACGGGAAAAATAAAGCCTTCCCAGTGTCCTCTGTTTGGAAAGGTATGCACGCCGCAGACACCCCAGGGAGCCTGTATGGTTTCCACGGAGGGCAGCTGCTTTAACAGCTGTTACAATTAATGCAGTATCACGGGAAAGCCTGTGATACGCTGGAGGTAAGAAAATGAAGATAACAATGGCGCATGGAAGCGGGGGACGGGCAACCTCTCAGTTGATTGCGGATATATTTGCCCGGAATTTCAATAATGAAGTGCTCTCCAGAATGGAAGATTCCGCCGTGGTTCCGGGAAGCGGGAGAATTGCGGTAACGACCGACAGCTTTGTTGTGAACCCTATTTTTTTCCCGGGAGGGGATATCGGCAAGCTTTCCGTATGCGGAACGGTGAACGATCTGCTGATGAGCGGCGCACAGCCCAAATACCTGACCTGCGGATTCATCATTGAAGAGGGAGCGCAGAGCGGGGAGCTTGAACGGATTGCGGCCTCCATGGCCCAAACTGCTTCGGAAGCAGGCGTGACGATTGTGGCCGGGGATACCAAGGTCATAGAAGGAAACGGCGGAGTCTATATCAATACGGCAGGGGTGGGTTTTGTGCCGGAGGGTGTAAACATAAGTGCATCCCTGTGCAGGGAAGGAGATGCGGTCCTTGTTTCCGGCTATCTGGGAGAGCATCATGCAGCGATTCTCAGCGCGCGGATGGGAATTGAAAACCAGATCCTGAGCGACTGCGCCCCTCTGGGAGAAATGGTACAATCCATGCAGGAGGCAGGCGTCCGTATCAAAGCGATGCGTGACGTGACCCGCGGAGGCCTTGCGACCGTCCTGCATGAATTCGCGGTTTCTTCCGACTGCTGCGTGGAGCTTGAAGAAAACCGCCTCCCGGTATCCGCCCCCGTCAAAGGCTTCTGCGGCCTCCTGGGACTGGATCCCCTCTACATGGGAAACGAAGGCAAAATGACCGCAGTAGTAGCCGGCGAAGATGCCCCCCTTGCCCTGGAATGCATGAAAAAAAGCCGCTACGGAGAGAACGCCGCCATCATAGGCCATATTTCCCAAAAAGAAAAAGGAAAAATCCTCCTAACCACCCCCATCGGCGGCACCCGCATCCTATCAGAACTTATAGGAGAGGGGTTGCCGAGGATATGCTAACCCATGAGCCATGCAGAAAAAAACAAGCAGGCAAAGCGTGGGAGTTTACTCACAAAGACCTGCCTGCTTGTTTTTTTCTATAGGGCGAAGCCCTACATTCATAATTTGGCGAAAGAACCCTTTCGTCCCACAAAACCAGCAAACGCCAAATTATGAATGCTATGGCGGGGTAGAGAGAGGCAATCTCGATCCAGAACCAGCCAAAGAATGAAAGCTTCCTCCCACCCCCTCCCCGCCTGCCTGTTTTTCTATACGTCCCCCTCAAAAAAAAGAATTCCCCCCATCCCCCTCGACAATCACACAGCTTTTCATTATAATTATAAAAAACCCCAGAAAGGACGGACGAAACAGTGGAAGAAAGAAAAGAAACCATGGAAGACTACGCAAAGGAACTGGAGGCATCCTTCCGTTCCATCAAAGAAGGCGACATCATCACCGGTACCGTAATCGCGGTTAACGAAGAGGGCGCGATTCTGGATCTGCAGTACTATGCCCAGGGCGTAATTAAAGCGGAGGATATGAGCAGCGATCCGAACTTTAACATCCTGGAGGATGTTAAAACCGGAGACACCATTGAAGCCACAGTAGTTAAAACGGACGACGGCGAAGGAAACATCCTCCTTTCCAAGAAGGAAGCCGTCCAGGTGCTTGCCTGGGATATCCTGAAGGGCTACATGGACGAAAAGAAAAGCATCCAGGTAAAAATCAGTGAAATCGTAAAAGCAGGCGCAGTAGCTTTTGTAGAAGGAATACGCGGCTTTATCCCCGCTTCCCAGCTGTCCTTAACCTATGTGGAGGATCTGGAGCCATGGCTTGGAAAACAGCTTGAGGTCAGAGTCATCACCGTAGATCAGGAAAAGAATAAGCTGGTTCTTTCCGCCAAAGCCATTGAAAAGGAAAAAGCGGAAGCCGAAATCAATCATAAGATTTCCATGCTGGCGCCCGGGACTATCCTCGAGGGGGCGGTGGAGAGCCTGATGCCTTACGGCGCATTTATCAGCCTTCCCGAAGGCCTGAGCGGCCTTGTGCATATTTCACAGATCTCACAAAGAAGAATCAAAAAGCCTTCCGAGGTGCTTAACACCGGCGATAAGGTAAAGGTAAAAGTGCTGAACACCAATGACGGCAAAATCAGCCTTAGCATGAAAGCGGTGGAAGAGAACACGGAAGCCGATGAAATGGAAGCGCATCAGGCCGAAGAATACAGCTCCAAAGAAGAGGCAACCACTTCGCTGGGAGACCTGTTCAAAAAGCTGAAGCTGTAAGACGATAAAGCGTTTACATGCTGTGCTGCATTCTTTGAGGAGGTAAAATGAGGAGGGGCTTTCATACCATGTTCAGGAAAGGGTTGTCTATGGAAATCAGAAAGCATATGATATTCTCAGGCGAAGTACAGGGCGTGGGCTTCCGCTATACGGCATATATGGCGGCCGGTAAGCTGGGCCTGTCCGGATGGGTTGCAAATCTGGAGGACGGCAGGGTGGAAATGGAGGTCCAGGGCCGGGAACGTGACATAGATCTCCTCACCGAAAAGCTGCGAAACGGCCAATGGATAGAGATTACCGGAATCGAAGAAGAAAAGATTCCCCTGAAAAAAGAAAAACACTTCCGCATCGCCAACTAAGACGTGGAAAAAACCGGAGCCGACAAGGCCCGGTACCATCAAAAGAGGTTATCATTTCCTGAAAACAGCGGAAATGATAACCTCTTTTTGTCCCCAAAGCAATTTTCAAACAGATGTCAGAAGAACTCCTCCGATACAGCGATGGCAGCGGGATATATGGAAACAGCCAGTCCTGACTGCAGGTGTTGCGGCAGGGACAATTTCTATAATATTCTGAAGAATTCATTTTTCATTCACATCCGGTTATGGTATTCTATTCTATAATATGCACAGATAATACACCTGTTCGCTGAAGCGAAGAAAATAGAGGTAGACGGACAGGAAGCTTTTTATTATAATTGTACTGTCCAGTGAATACTTAAGCTTGATTTTGAGACGCACTGACAGGCAGTTCAGACACTGTGCGGTGCGGACTATTAAAAACAGAAAAAGCTGCCAAAGGGTGGCGGAATGAGAGGTAAACATGGAAGAACAAAAGAACGCGCCGGAAGGCATGGAAGAAAAAGAGGACATACTCCCTGACGCAGAGCCGGAAGCGGAAAACGAAGTCGGCTGTGCAAAAGAAGACGTTGCCGAAGCGGAAGACAACGATATTGAAGAGGCATCCGAAGACGCCGATTCTGAAGCTGAGGAGGAAGAGGACGATGACGGCGTCGGCACGATACCGCCCATTCCGAAGATGGCCAGAGGCTTCCATATCAGCGGCCGGCTGATGTTCCAGAATGAATTTACAATCACAAAGGAAATTTATCTGGAATTTGTGAAAGCATTCATGAGCCAGTACAGAAAGCTGTATTATATAATGGGCGGTCTCAGTATTTTCCTGGGACTTTTCAGTATTCTCGGGGGCGCCTTCAGCTCAGGCTTCATTTTTGTGCTGGTAGGTATCGTATGCCTTGTAATGCCCTTCTTCCTGTATCGTTCCTCCAGGGATAAAAAGTTCGCAAAGCAGGTGGAGAATAACGGGGGAAAACCGCTGGAGAGAAAAATAAGCTTTTATTCGGACGGCCTGGAAATCTTCTCCAACAACGGCGCGCATTCCGTATTCCAATACTCTGACATCACCAAGGTTATCAGCTCCAAAAATATTTATGTTGTTGTCGTCCAGAAGAAACTTTCCCTGCTGGTCCCGAAAAACAGCTTTATTCTGGGCAATGTGGAAGAATGGAAAACCTTCATGTCCACAAAAGGAAAATGGAAGATAAAATAAAGCCGGCGCTCATTGATTCGTACCGCTGCTTTAATAATATAAACTGAGAGGCATACCCTGCTGCGGGTATGCCGCTGTATTATCAGGAAACGATCAGCCATTGGCACTGGAAATCCTGCAAGAGCCTGAAAAAATGATGCTTTCGGAGGAAAAATGATTGTAAAAAGAAAGACCGGAACCGGACCGATAAAAAAAATAACCTGCTTTATCTGCATTATTCTTACAGTGATGCTAATTACAGGCTGTGCAAACAGGGGCGGCCCGACGGAAGAGGGCGGCGGATTTCCTTCCTCCTGCGCGCCGGCTGATGCCCGGGAAACCACCGAAGCGTCAGAAAATCAGATGATTCTTTCCTTTATTAATATAGGAAAAGGCGATGCTTTTCTTTTGAAGCTTCCGGAGGATGGCTATTATCTGTGCGATACCGGAAAAGCAGAGGATTACCCCCTGATTTCCAGGCTTCTCAGACAGAAGGGTGTGGATTCGCTGAAAGGGATTTTCCTGTCACATGGGCATAAGGATCATACAGGAAGCCTGGAGGCTGTCCTAGCCGATTTTCCCACCGAATGCATTTATCTGTCGGCAGCGGATTCGGTTACTTATGAATCCATCGATGTACCTGCCCTGGCCGCGAAATACGGCGCCAGGCTGGTTCCCCTTTCCGGCGGGGAGGCACTGCAGCTTGGGGCAGCAAAAGTACAGGTATGGATTCCGGATAAGCTATATAAGAAAAAGGATAATAATAATTCCATGGTTCTGCGGTTCTGTTATGGAAAAACCGCATTTCTCATGACAGGTGATATGGAAAAGAAAGCGGAAGCCAGACTGCTGGAAAGCGGCTGGGAGATATCAGCTGACGTCCTGAAGCTGGGACATCATGGAAAAACGGATTCCACAGGAAAAGAATTCCTGGAAAAGGTAAAACCGCGGTACGGAATTATTACAGGCAGCCGGGAGGAAAGTCCCGAGTCCATGAATGAGGAAATCGCAGGACGCCTGAAGGATTGCGGAGTACAGGCATTTTATTCAGAAGGGGAGCAGCTGGCAACTGATTTTATATCGGACGGAACCTCGGTCTGGACGGAGGAAGTCGAAGCGGCTGAACAGTAATCTTTGGGGTATCATTGCAGTAAGCCGTTAAGGGGAATAGAGAAAGGAATTTTGGGGGAAAAGAAATGGAAGAGACTTTTAAATATCATTCACAGCGTCAGGCGTTGGAATTTGCCGCACAGATCATACCTGTGCCTGCGGAGTATCCGCTGAAGCCAGGGCTGCCGGAGGATTACCGGGAATGCTTCGAAAGGCTGTGCCGCCTGGCAAAGGCTGTGTATCTGGATATGGCAAAGGAGCCTGAGGCCTATGGACTGATGCTTCTTGATATCAGCAATACGGATCATAATCTGGCCAGAAACAGCTACAGATCGATTCAACGGTTCGTGGATACGTTGAACGCACTTTTTAAAAACGGTGAGGTTTCCAGTCACAGCCTGATTGTAAACGCGGAGCAGTTCCGAAGCGGAATCAGAAAGCTGCCTGTTGTTACAAAATACGGCCTTGTAATTTCCAGACTGTTGAAATTCGGCTTTCAGGTATCAGATTTTAATGGGACCATGATTAATAAAAGCGCCGAACATTTTACGGTGGAATTCCCGGAGGAACCGAAAATGATTGACACCATTAAAGCTTACTGTGAATGCTGGAAGGTACTGGATCAGTTCCGCAGCAGGGATAATGATGTGAACAGGCCGCTTATTAAGCTGAGTCCCCAGGAATTCCATCACCATTTTTACCGTTTTGATTATAAAATCACTGCGGATCTCACACAGCTGCCGCTTTTAACCTGGGTGAACGATGAAGCGGAGTATCAGGGTTATGACAGCCGGCTAAAGCATTTTAATGAAGCTTTTTTCCTGGAAATGCAGAAATACAAAGGCGTCCGGTACGATGGAGATTATACGTATAAGGGAAAACGGATTGCCCGTATCACTTCGATTGGCTATACGGCCATGGGGGACGCAGAATTCCGGCTGTCCCTGAAACTTAAGGATATGGATAATTATGCAGATTTTATACAGGAGCTGCCGGAAGGCATAAAGAAACCAATGCAAGAGGACAGCTGCCGTTACTGCGGTTTTCAGGGTTCGACGAAGGAATACTGTAAATTCAGGCTGCACTGGACAATAGACGGAGCGGCTCATACAGGCTGTTCATTCTGGTGTTTTAATTTCGACAGCTATGAAATTGACGATGTCCCATATTATGCAAGGCTGCTTGCCCTGGAGTATGGGTTGGAGAAGGTATGAAAGCGTAAAGCCCGGGGCAGGAATGCCGTCCGGCTGATTCATGGGCGCGCTGCGGCGCGCAGACAGGAGCAAAGATGAAATATACGGAAAACGGAATCCAATATCACCTGCAAATAAAAATGGGGGATGTGGGGCGCTATGTAATCCTGCCGGGAGATCCGAAGCGCTGCGAAAAAATAGCCGCTTATTTTGACTCTCCCAAGCTTGTGGCGGACAGCAGGGAATTTGTCACCTATACCGGGTATCTGGACGGAGAGAGGGTGAGCGTAACTTCAACAGGAATCGGCGGTCCGTCCGCATCCATTGCCATGGAAGAGCTGGTAAAAGCGGGAGCTGATACCTTTGTCAGGGTCGGTACCTGCGGCGGTATGGATATTGATGTGAAAAGCGGCGATCTGGTCATAGCCACGGGAGCGATCCGCAATGAAGGAACCAGCCGGGAATATGCCCCTATTGAATTTCCGGCGGTAGCGGACATCGATGTGGTAAATGCCCTGATTGCAGCGGCAAAAGAGAGCGGCCATGACTGGCACAAGGGGATTGTGCAGTGCAAGGATTCCTTTTACGGACAGCATGAACCGGAAATCATGCCTGTCAGCTATGAACTGGAAAATAAATGGCAGGCGTGGCTGCGCCTTGGCTGCAAGGCCTCCGAGATGGAGTCTGCGGCGCTCTTTGTGGTTGCGGATTATCTGAAAGTCCGCTGCGGCTCCGTATTCCTTGTGGTGGCAAATCAGGAAAGAGAGAAGGCGGGCCTGTATAATCCTGTGGAGCACGACACGGAAGCGGCTATCCGCGCCGGTATCGGCGCACTGCGCAAGCTGATTGCGGAAGATAAAAATAAGTAATTGGGGGATTCCCTTTCCCTGCATCGGCGGTCATGTCATTTTTTTGGCGTGGCCGCTTTACAGTTAGAAGATTGGAATATCTCTTATAGTTTAACTGACCTGCGGGCATTATTTGTGTTAGAAATGCTTAACCAGGCAGAAAACGTAAGTCCGAAACATGAAGTAGTTCAGGCAGTCAGAAAAACTGTCGGGTCAGATGGAACAATATTATTATGCGGTACAGAATGGGTATTCTGTTGCGGAAGAAGAACTTAAGATGTGTATGGATGAGCAGGATAAAATAATTAAATCGGCATCCAATTTTGCGGAGTTTGAAGCTTACTATGAAGAAAGCGGTACGACTTACAATGAATATCGTCGAAGAATGAAGGAATATAGCAGAATGCAGTTTACCATAAAGAAGTTATATAATGCTGCTTATGAAGAATTCCGACATGGAAATGACAGGATTGGAGAGCGGACCTGTGAAGATTTCAATGAATATTGGACTTATTTCCTTTTGGATGTTGTTTATCCGGCTGCAGGAACCTATAATGAAGAGACTTTGATTCCGCTGCTGGATGAAGCAGAGGCATTTTACAATGAGTGTCTGGGCATTGGGACAGAATAAGTAGTCAGGGGGCTGTCGGGAAATGATGGCCTCAATAAAGGAGGGTGTAACCGATGACGGTCACACCCTCCCTATAAATATATCTCCAAAAAAGAAAAGGGAGCTGTAGGAAAATACCGATTTTGTTTATAAAAACATTTTTCATTTCTGCACGGATATGGTATTCTATAATATGTAAATCATTATGAAATAATGATAATAGCGGGTTCATAAAATGAAACAGTTATAATATAAAAGCTGATAGACTGACGCGGCAAAAAGAGGATAAGATGGCAAAATACGAATACCTGATACTGGATGTGGACGACACTCTTTTGAATTTTGAAAAATGCGAGCTGAATGCTTTTCTCAGGACAATGGAAGCTTGTAAAATCGTACCGGACGAAAGGCTCCAAAAGCTTTTTATTGAGATATGCGATGAAGTTTGGTTGAAATATGATCTTGATAATACAAACAATGCAGACATACTGAAAAATTATCATAAATATTACCGCAGCTATGCAGTAGAAAGATTTGTCCATCTGGAAGAGAAAATCAAAACGGGAATGCCGCCGGAACAACTGAGCGCACTGTATTTTCAGAAGTATAAAGAAGAGTTCTGGCCGGAAGAGGATGCCATTGCAGTGTGCCCGACACTGTCAAAATACTGCCAGCTGGTACTTGCCACAAACGGTCTGGCAGAGATACAGCGATCTCGTATATCTCCGTTTATGAATTATATTACCCATGTATTTATATCAGAAGAAGTGGGCGCAATCAAACCGTCATCAGCTTTTTATTCCTGTATTCTAAATACATTACACGTGAATAATCCGGCTGTCTGCCTGATGGTGGGGGATTCCATAAGTACAGATATAGTTGGTGCAAATGAGGCAGGAATGGATACCTGCTGGTATAATCGCAGCAGGAAAGCTTATAACCATTCCATAAAGCCTACATATGAAATCAGTTTTTTACCAGATTTATTACAGCTTATCAAATAAAACAGCTTATAAGGAGAAAATCAGACATGGCAGAAGCAAACAGAAAAGAAGAAGTGAACGCGGACATAGCTGCTGTATGGGATTTGATAACCAGCCTGGAAAATTATTCCTGGCGCAGTGATTTGGACAGGATCGAAATCCTGGTACCTGGAAAGACGTTCAGGGAATATACCCGTGACGGCTTTGCTATGACCTTTACGATTACAGTATGTAAGCCCATGAACCGCTATGAATTCGATATGGAAAACGAAAATATCCAGGGGCACTGGATCGGTATTCTGGAACAAACACAGAGAGGCACCATGCTTGATTTTACGGAAAAGGTGACCGCAAAAAAGGTGTGGATGAAGCCCTTTGCAGGAATGTATCTTGCTAGACAACAGAAGGTGTATATGGAGGATTTGAAGAAAGCACTGAATACGGCAGATGCCCCGGCAGACTGATAAAATACCCTCAGAAAACGTTGTTTTTCTTTATCGTTCGGAATGTAGCGGAAATTGCAGATTGTACATAAAATCTTAATAAATGTCTGTTAAGATGGATAAAAAAGGAGGCATTAAAACTGTGAGCGATTTCCAACAAAAAGAAATTTTCCTTGAAAATTACTGGAAGGCTGTACTGGAGCAGGATGAAAAAACACTGCCTGATTTTTTTAGGAAAGACGCCCTTATCAGATGGCATAACACAGATGAAGAATTTACCGTACATGAATTTATCAGGGCAAACTGCGAATACCCCGGTGAATGGGATGGCAGCATACAGCGCATGGAGTGTGCCGGAGATACGATGATCACAGCGGCCCATGTCCATACAAAGGACGGCACTCTATCCTTTCATGTGGTATCCTTCTTCCGGATGGAAGATAACAGGATTATAAGCGTTGATGAATACTGGGGAGACGACGGCCCCGCCCCCGCATGGAGGCTTGATAAAAAGATCGGCAGGAAAATATCATAAAGAAGAATATATTCAATTTCCCTGAATAGCAGGCGCACCTTCGGTGTGCGGATAGGAGCAAAATGGAAAAAAAGGAAAATGGTTTTACGGATAAATGGTCCTCTGTTTATTTTTTTATCCCGTTGTTTGAAAATCCGGTTATCATGCCGAGGGCGGAGGCTGTTTGTGCAAAACTGACTGAAAAATTCGGAAAGGTAACAGAACTGGCAGAAGAACAGAATATGCCGCAGAAGCCATCCGAACTGAAATCCTTTGTGCTGTGGGAGCACCAGGTCTATTACGAAAAGGAAAAAAGAGACTTTCCATCCCAGCTGATTCTTTATGGGGCGGATACCTTTGATACAGCCCAATTTGATGAAGCAGTTCGGGCACAGTTCTGGAGCTGCCCTGAGAAAGAAGCTTTTATTGCAAGATGCCGTTATTCAATTATGGCAAGCAACATGCTGGCGGCAGGGCTGCCTGTTTTGGAGCAGTATGGAATTCTGGCCGATTTTGCGGATGCTGTTCTTGAACTGTTTCCGGATTGTATCGGTATCTATTGGCCACACAGCCAGAATCTGCTGCCGAGAGAGGTTTACGAGCATTCCTCCTGGAATTCTCCGGAGCTTCATTTTCTGGACGGCGGCCTGAATGTACGTTTTTTTAATATTACCGGAACAAATGAGATGTTGTTTGACACACTGGGGCTGACACCCATTGGACTGCCGGATCTGCAGTGCCACTGTAAAAATCTGGAACCAAACCAGGTAGTTGTTTTTATGCGGAACCTGGCGGCATACCTGTTTGAATACGGCGATGTTATTGAAGATGGGAATACGGTGGAGGGCATCCATCATGAAAAATGGGTTTGCAGGAAAGAAGATGCCATTATCAGTCCCATGCGGGTTGTCCTGGATATACATATGGGTGAATTTGCAGGAGGAAACAGATAACCTGCGCTTGTCAGCAGCATTTATAAACAGGAAACGGAATTGGAACATTGAAAATGCTGTAATTATGGATGGTTTGTACAGTATCGAACCGGAAAAAGCAGGAAATAGTGAGAGGCAGGATCGATGAAGAATATTAAAATGATAGTAACGGATTTGGACGGAACCTATCTTCACACAGATAAAACCATATCCGAATATTCCAGGAAAATAATTACGGAATGCAGGAACAAAGGCCTTTTGTTCATTATTGCAACTGCCAGGCCAATCCGGGCTGTGAAGGATTTTCTTTCCGAATCGGATTATGACGGCGCAATTTTTCACAATGGCGCTGTTGTAAAGCTGGGAGATGAACCCTTTTCCGGGTTCGGGATACCTAATCCGGGAAAAATCATTTCCATTCTCCTGGACGCGCATCCCGGACTCCATGCCTGCGTAGAAATGCAGGACCGGCTGTATGTGAATTTTGATCCCGGAAATATCTGGGAGGGCATAGAATATACACTTACGGATTTTACGGATCTGCCCTCTGGGGAAGCGGATAAACTATTGCTGGAGGCGACATCGGTGGAGGACATGAAGCGCTACGAACCGCTTCTTCCACAGGATTTGTATATACAGCTGTCTGAAAATGCAGTAGCAATGATAATGAACAAAAAAGCGGAAAAGATGCGGGCAGTGAAGGAAATTGCTGCGCATTATCAGATCACCCCGGAAGAAATTGTGGCTTTCGGTGATGATTATAATGATATGGAAATGCTGCAGGGATGCGGCATCGGTGTGGCCATGGAAAATGCAATCGATGACGTAAAAAGGCTTGCGGATGAGGTCTGTGCAGACAATGATGCGGACGGAGTCGCCGGCTGGCTGGAACAGCATATCCTGAATGCAGCAAAGGAGGCTTAGTATGAACAGAATTCTGGTGCTGGGCGCCAGCGGCTTTATCGGGAAGACGGTCTGCCGTTATTTAAAAAAAGAACATATGGTATTTGGAACCTTCTGCCATAACCAGGAGAGCGGCTTGCCGGGCGACAGCATGCAGTATCTTGATATCAAAGAGCCTGCCGCAATCCGGCCGATGCTTGAGAAGATCCGGCCGGACTGGATTATATCCTGCCTGCGGGGAGATTTTGCGGCACAGCTGGCCTTTCATGAAAGGCTGGCAGAGGAAATGAAGCTACATCCCGGTATCAGGCTTTGTTATCTTTCCACCGCCAATGTATTTGACGGCGCCCCGGAAAAGTTCCATACCGAAACGGACCTGCCGGCGGCGGATAGTGAGTATGGCCGGTTTAAAGCATCCTGTGAAAGCATGCTCCTTCGCATACTGGGTGATGCCTGCGTAATTTTACGCATTCCCCTGGTCTTTGGAACAGACTCGCCCAGAATCCGGGAGCTTCGCACCAACGCCCAAAAGGGTGCCCCAATCCAGACATGGACGAACCTGTATGTAAATATCACTACGGATGTTCAAATCGCAGCCTTTATCGGCACCCTTATGAAAATACAGGGGAATGGAATATATCATTTGGGCAGTACAGACTGGGTTACCTACGATGAGCTTATGCGCAGGATTAGTGAAAGACTGGGCCTGACGAAGGTTTCCTTTACCGGCGAAAGCAGCGAAACAGAAGAATACCTGGGGGTTTTATCCGCCCGGGAGGATATTCCTGGCACGCTGAAACTGACAATTACTCAGTTGTTGGACAGTATAGATGATATTGGAGGTAATTTATGAATCAACAGCAAAATGCCGCGCTTGAAAGCATGAAGGAATGGCTTGCCCAACCGGATGAGCTGGGAAAAGAACCGGCCAAAATAGAACTGGCGGGTGAGTTTGACTTACATGAGCTGCACTATTATATTTTCAAATATAAGAAGAGTATTCTGGGTAAATGGCTTTTGGGAGTATGCGGCGGCTATGAACCGGGTGAAACAGAGCACTGTGGCCACGTTTTCAGTGAAATGGAGCCGTATGAAGAACCGACTGCGAAAGAAAAGGCCATAGCAATGGTCGAAATGATACGCAGCTACTGGATGGAACAGGCACAGAAATACGAAGCTGAGCAAATGGCGCAGACTCATGACGGCGGAGAAGATAAGGAAGAAAACGACAGCCATTCAGGTTCTTTATTGGGATATGTGCTGCTTTCAAAGCCGGAATGGAACCTTCCGCAGCTGAAAACAGATCTGAAAACTGACTGGGATATTGACTGGAATGCGGATGAGAATGAGGCTGAAGGCGGAGAAGGAAACGCTGATAATACCTCTTTTGTCATATGCGTCGGTGATATGATGGCCGCAGTCAGCCTGATTGAGGCTCCGGTGCCTGAGGAAGAAGCAGTGGCAAATGCCGCAAATAATTACATGTGGCCGGGAGCCGTGGAGGCTGCAAAGGCTCATACGGCGCAGATACTGATGGCTGTATTGGGAAATCAGGCGCCGGTTTTGGAGAGAGGGAAGCTTTTGGTCAAAATGATTGCAGCCTGTTGTAAGCAGGAAACCGTTTTGGGCGTATACACCAGCGGAACCGTTTTTCAGCCCGGATTTTATCTGGATGCGGCGCAAATGCTGGCAGACGGCGGCCTCCCGGTACTCAACTGGATTTATTTCGGCCTGTATCAGGAGGGAGAGGCCTGGAATGCCTATACCTATGGAATGCGGGTGTTTGGCAAGGAAGAAATGGAGGTGCTTCACGCGGATGCACAGCCGGAGGAGCTTCGCAATTTCCTGCTCGACATCGTTTATTATGTACTTGACGGAAATGTTACGCTTCACGCAGGGGAAACTCTCGGATTTTCGGAAAGCCAGAAGCTGCCCATAACCTATAGTAAGAGTGATGTACTGGATGGAAACACATTAAAAATTGGTTTTACAGCCGACAAATAAAAGCAGAAAGGGACAAACAAATGAAAAAAGGATTTAAAGCAGGATTGATTATACTTGCGCTTATCAGCGTAGTGGGAATTGCCGCAAGTATCGTGTGTTTCAGGGTAAATAACACTGCTGTCAGCATTATAGGAGGTGCGGACGGCCCAACAAGTATTTTTATTGCAGGTAAAATAGCAAACAGCACCACCCTATATATAATAACCGGTTTATGCATAATTGCCACGGCAGTGCTTGGAATTATTGCTGTTAAGCGCAGAAATAAATAGTGAAGGTTAAAAAAATGAGAGTGAGAATTGCAGAAAGTCAGGATATAACAGAAATAGAAAGCTTATATAGTCAGCTTTTTGCCGCAATGGCCGAACTTCAGCCGAAGTTCATACGTCCGGCGGCTGCGGATAGAGCGTTTATTAAAAAAAACATAGAAGAATCGGAGTCAGATATCCTTATCGCTGAAGAGAATGGCAATACGGAAGGTTTTTTGCTGATTCAGGAAAAAAAGACTCCCCCTTATGATTGCTTTATACCGCATAGATATGCTTATATTATGGATATTGGCGTGGATGAATGCAGCAGGGGAAAGGGTATCGGTACAATGCTGCTCCAGCAGGCCAGAGCATGGGCCAAGGAAAGAAATCTGGAATATATAGAACTGGGGGTTCTTGCAGGCAACGAGGGAGCAAGCAGGCTATATGAGAAAATGGGTTTTTCAGATGTTCAGAAGACAATGAGAAGCAGACTGTAATTTCGAAAGGGGTATACAAATGAGCAAAAATTTATTAACAGACAGGTATGTTATACTTTCCTTCAATGGGGAGGAGGCAGCAGGACATGGATCGGAGCAGAACCGAAAAAACCACTTCCTTGTTGCTGCCCGGTTCCTTGAACTGCTTACAGATGGTAAGCTGGAAGAAAAAAATGGGGAATATGCGCTCGGTAAAAATCTGGAGGCAGCAGAGAGTTTCGGCAGCATTTTTAAGGATAAGTCAGGATATTACCCGTTGCAGAGCTGGATGGATGCCATTGCCGGGCTGCCGGGAAAAGTCTGTGCCAATATGCGGCAAAAGAAGCTGGAGGCACTGATAGATGCCGGAACGATGGATGTGATACTCTCACTGCTGGAATCGGACTGCGATTATCGTATGAATGGCATCAAAGAAAATGCATACCGGAGCGATTTCAATCGTTACAGAAGTGAAAAGGCTTTACTGAAAAACGCCGTCTTAAAGAATACCCTTACCGATGCGGATGTATGCCTGATTTGGCTGCTCTGCCGGGATGGTAAATGGGATGAAATATTTTTGCCTGAAGAAAGAAAGGAATTTGAAGAGGTACTGAAGGCAGTTCCCGCTAAAAACGCTTTTATACGCAGCCTTACTGCATGCAGAATCGAAGTGGCGCCGGAGAAGGGGCTGAGCAGATTTCTGAGTGGTTCAGAGGCAGGAAAAAGACAGGATACCATCTTTATAGAATTTTCAGCGGGAGGGCAGCAATGAGGAGGGACAGTAATGAATTTTACCGTGAAATCATTATACCTTTGTGTCAGGGATATGGAGAGGGCTATCCGTTTTTATGAAGCTTTTCTGGAGCAGCCGGTTACAGAAAAAGATGAACTTTACAGTGTTTTTGACATCCAGGGCTTCCGGCTCGGCCTTTTTGCTTATGAAAAAGCAGGAGAAAAGCATATATTTGGAAGTAACTGTCTGCCAAGCCTGGAGGTGGATTCCCTTGACATCCTGAAAAATAAGCTGTCTGGCCTGAAAATTGTATTTCCATTAAAGCGGATTGGACAGAACTGGGTTTCGGAATTTGAGGACAGTGAAGGAAACCATATTGAGCTGACTGCGCCGTATCGGAAAGAATGAGGAAAAGGATGATAATTGATAAAGGGATTGATGGAGGAAAGGCTTTCGACTGGGGTAAGACCTCTTCAGATTATGCAAAATACAGGGACATTTGACCCGCAGGAGTTTTACCGACGGATTCTGGATGAGGGACTGTGCAGGGATGGCCAGAAGGTGCTTGATATCGGAACAGGTACAGGAGTTCTGCCGCGCTGCCTGTATTCTTATGGCGCGGAGTTTACCGGAACCGATACGTCGCTTTCCCGGGAAGAGGTGGAGGCATTTAATATAGAACACAGACAAATGCTGGAAGCGGAGGCACCCGAACATTTTAATGTACTTCACTATGCAGGAATGGAAATTTTAAGGAATTGGAAATAAAGCATAGATATAAAAGAGGACGAGCTCATGTATCAATACTATAAAGGACTGCTGATCCGGGAAGGGACAGAGGGCATAGCGCCGGAGCTTCTTCGGGGCCTGTATGAAAAAATTGGCTGGTGCAGCAAAGAACTTCCTTGGCGGCAGAATGAAAAATTCACTGAAGCCCTTCGAAATTCGGCATGGGGATTTACCGTATGGGATAAGGAAGAACTGGTTGGAATGGTAAGAGTGGTCTCTGACAAGGTTATGGTAGCGTCTGTTCAGGATTTAATGATTTTACAGGAATACAGGAGAAAAGGTGTGGGAAGCTTTCTCGTCTCCTTTTGTCTGCAGAAGCTGCCATGCGGTAACTGGACTGCAAGAACCACCCCTGAAAACTATGAATTTTATATGAAATGTGGTTTTTCAATGCCGGATTCTCAAAATGCGGCAATGGTATATGATGGCTACATGCTTGCAGGAAAACGCGGTGACAGATAAAAGATAAAATGGAGCAGCACAATGACGAATGAAGATATTATGCGGATTGCAATGGAACAGTCCGCACTTGAAGCAAATTGCAGTCCGGAGGACTTTTACCGCAGTGAAAACATAGTAACAATTTCCACCGAAAATAAGGGGGCAAGAAGGAATCTGGAACTGCCTGCCTACTGTAATCTGATTTCTTACGGCAGCAATATTGTTGCTTCCGTGAATCCGGTAATAATGGAAACTGTAGAAAAGTATCTGGAACAATTTGAACCAGGGCACTGTTTTGACACTCCCAATATTTATCTGCTGAATGATGCATTTCGCAGGGATGGTATGTGCATCTGTTTTATGGCAGAGTATTTTCTTCCTGATGTGGAACGGCTAAAGGAACGGGGCTGCGGCTGCCGGGTGGAAATGCTGAGGCCGGAAGACTTAAAGGAATTATATGTCCCGGAATGGAGCAATGCGCTTACCAGTGGATGCAGGGAATTGGATGTGCTTGCTGCCGGCGCATATGACGGGACCAGGCTGGTGGGGCTTGCAGGATGCTCTGCCGACTGTGATACGATGTGGCAGATAGGAATTGATGTATTGCCTGAATACAGACGGCAGGGAATTGCTTCAGCCCTGACAAGCAGGCTGGCGCTTGAAATTCTTGCCGCAGGCAGAGTCCCGTACTACTGTGCGGCCTGGGCGAATGTGAAATCGGTGAAAAACGCCGTACAGTCCGGGTTTATCCCGGCCTGGGTGGAGCTTAACGCTAAGACCATCAGCTTTTCAAATGCATTGACAGGAAGAAAGGTGCCGGGAGAGTAGGACATACAAGTTATAAATACTGCCGGCAATTATCCGGGCAGAAAAAGGTAAAAGGAAAGACCCAGGAAAAGCAGCAGGAAGCAAACCGCTTATTCTTGGGTCTTATTTCTTTAGATGTTTCCGTAAGACATCAAAAAACCTGTCCTACATGACGGTATAGGACAGGGCTTTTTGTATAAACTATTGTATATCTGAATTATGCCATCTGGTTTACAGCTTTGGAAAGACGAGACACCTTTCTGGATGCTGTATTTTTGTGATATACACCTTTGGTAGCTGCTTTATCAATTGTAGATGTAGCAGCAAGAAGAGCTGCCTGAGCAGCTGCCTTATCACCAGCTTCAATAGCAGTGTATACCTTCTTAACAGAAGTCTTTACACCAGATTTGATAGCTTTGTTTCTGTCAGTTTTGGTTTTATTAACCAGAATTCTCTTCTTAGCAGATTTGATGTTAGCCAAGATTTTCACCTCCATTTTCAAGCGAAATTTTCCATTCTTTATGAAAATGTTTCATTAAACCCGGACACGGTCGTTCTAATGGAAACATACGAATATATTCTATCTGACGTGTTGTTATATGTCAATACATAATTTGCTTATTTTTGCAAAAAATAGTCATTACGAATCAGTTCAGACGAGTCTGAACTGTTACCATAGTACGAATAATCAAAATATAAAAAGGGAAAAGCGGGAGAGTACAGATGAGTTGTTTTCAGGTAAGAACGGACCTGGCGCTGGAAGCCAGGGAAAGTATTACGGATGCGGACGGAGAGCTGCGGGGGGTCCGGGTGGAGGAGTCCCGGAGTGAGAAGAGCGAGGTGCAGATTACCCGTGTCATCATTGATACTAAAAACGGAGCAAAAGCCATGGGAAAACCTATGGGTACCTATGTCACACTGGAAGCGCCGGCACTGATAGAGCCGGATGAGGATTACCACCGGGAGGTTTCCGAGGAGCTGGCAAAGCAGCTGCGCAGGCTGATCCCGGAGATTGAAAAGGAACAGTCTATTCTGGTGGTAGGCCTGGGAAACCGGGATGTCACTGCGGATGCCCTGGGGCCGGAGGTGGTGGATAATCTGTTTATCAACAGGCATGTGATTAAGGAATACGGCAAAGCCGCCTACGGCAGGGAAAAAATGCATCAGGTCAGCAGCATTGTCCCGGGCGTTACGGCAATGACCGGTATGGAAACTGCGGAGATTGTAAAAGGCGTGGTTGATCAGACGAAGCCGGATGCCCTGATAGTGGTGGATGCATTGGCGGCAAGAAGCACGAAGCGGCTAAACCGCACTATCCAGGTTTCAGATGCGGGCATCCATCCCGGATCCGGGGTGGGAAATCACCGGAATGCCATCACAAAGGAAAGCCTGGGAGTTCCTGTGATTGCCATCGGCGTGCCCACCGTAGTTGATGCGGCGACCATTGTAGGCGATGCCATAGAAAGCATGCTGCAGGAATACGGGGAAAGCGGACATTTTTTTAACCGCGAGCATCCCAAGGCCATGTCTGAACTGAATAATATGTACGTCACAAGCAAGGATATTGACGAAACGGTAAAACGTCTGAGCTTTACAATTTCCGAGGCGATCAACATTGCGCTGGATATTGCCTGATTGTCTGCATAATTGAGAAGCGCAGGTGCATATATTCTTCTATGAATAAAAAATGGAACGGAAGAAATATTTTTCATAAATGTGTGCTTGTGCTTCTTGTAATTGCCCTGGGGGATTTTCTGTTCACAGGGCGAAGCTCCTCAGACGGAGGCGGAGGGAGCAGTTTCTCATGGAAGGAAGCGCTGGCAGGGAAAGCGGAAGAAAGCGTGCTGAATGTATGGCTTCCTTCCTTTGCTTTTGCGGACCGCAGCAGTACACAGGGAAGCTGGTTTCTCAATATGCTGGGACAGCAGGTACCATTGTTTGCCTATGCGGGAAGCCAGGAGGACGGTGGGCTGCAGACGGAGAGCGGAAGCACCTATGAACGGATCCTTTTGCTGGAGGGAGCGAGTGAATATACGGAAAGCGAGGACGGGGATGCGCTGGAGGCGCCGGAAACATCTGAAGGGAGAATACAGCTGGATGATAAAATGACGCAGCTGCTCCAGGAGGAAAATCAGACAGGCCGGCCGGAGGAAGAGGAAAGTGCAGATCAGGAGGAAACTCCGGTCCCGTCAGCAGATCAGTTCGGCTTTATCAGGGCGGCAGGAAGAAGCCAGGAATACAACTGGAGCTATTATCAGGATTTTGACGCGTTGATTAAGGAATTTTATGCCGTTGATGCTACCACGCAGGCCAGCCCCGCCCGTCTGAACCTGGATTCCCTGCTTGGCAAAACCATGGCGATTACAAAAAATCCGGATGTGCCGCAAATCCTGATTTATCACACCCATTCCCAGGAGGATTTTGTGGATTCCGTACCGGGGGATTCTTCCACGACTATTATGGGCGCCGGGGAGCTGCTGGCACAGATACTGCGGGAGGAGTACGGCTATAATGTAATTCACCACACCGGGGAATACGATGTGGAAGCCAGAGACTATGCTTATTCCAATTCACTGCCTGCCATAGAGCAGGTGCTTGCGGAAAATCCCACCATTGAAGTGGTGATTGACCTGCACAGGGATGAAGTGCTGGAGGGCAGGAAGCTGGTTATGGATCTGAACGGAAAACCCACGGCGAAATTTATGTTTTTTAACGGACTGTCCTATACCAAAGCCCACGGAGAGATTGAGTATTTACAAAACCCATACATAGACGATAATCTGGCTTTTTCCTTTCAGATGCAGGTGATTGCAAATGAGTATTACCCGGGACTGACAAGACGTATTTATCTAAAGGGTTACCGATATAACATGCATCTTCGTCCCCGTTCCCTGCTGATAGAGCTGGGTGCACAGACAAATACGGTGGAAGAAATCAGGAATGCCTGCGCACCGATTGCCCACATTCTCGATCTGGAATTATCCGGTAAGGGTTTGTATTGACCGGGAACCCTGATTTTGCTATACTTAGCAGGTGAAAATGTAAGGCGCGCAGAACCCTGAGCGTCTGAAAAACCTAATATTTTATGAATAAAGGAACCTGCTGCATCAGGCCGGTTCCTGAAGTATGCAAAAGATTTGGAGGAAATATATGTCCATAGATCAGAGTAAAATCAGGAATTTCTGTATTATTGCCCACATTGATCACGGCAAATCCACACTGGCGGACAGGATCATTGAACGGACCGGGCTCCTGACAAGCAGGGAAATGCAGGAGCAGGTGCTTGACAATATGGATTTGGAGAGGGAAAGAGGGATTACCATCAAATCCCAGGCGGTCCGTACCGTATATAAAGCGAAAAACGGAGAAGAGTATATTCTCAACCTGATAGACACTCCGGGTCACGTGGACTTCAATTACGAGGTCAGCCGTTCCCTGGCGGCCTGCGACGGCGCGGTGCTCGTTGTGGATGCAGCCCAGGGAATCGAGGCTCAGACGCTGGCGAATGTTTACATGGCGCTGGATCACGACCTGGACGTATTCCCCGTCATCAATAAAATAGATCTGCCCAGCGCGGAGCCGGACCGGGTGAAAGAGGAAATTGAGGACGTGATCGGCCTGGAAGCCCATGACGCGCCGTTGATTTCCGCTAAAAACGGCATCGGCATCGATGAAGTGCTGGAACAGATTGTGAGCAAGATCCCGGCTCCCGGCGGCAGCCCGGACAACCCCCTACAGGCTCTTATTTTTGACTCCCTGTATGATCCATATAAAGGCGTTATTATTTTCTGCCGGATTATGGAAGGCAAAGTGAGTAAAGGAACCCCTGTCCGCATGATGGCCACAGGAGCGCAGGAGGAGGTTGTGGAGGTAGGCTACTTTGGCGCGGGCCAGTTCATTCCCTGTGAAGAGCTAAGCGCAGGAATGGTAGGATATATCACCGCCTCCATTAAAAATGTAAAGGACACCGCCGTGGGCGATACCGTAACCAACGCGGAACATCCCTGCGCTAAGCCCTTGCCCGGCTATAAGAAAGTAAATCCCATGGTTTACTGCGGCATGTATCCGGCAGACGGCGCAAAATATCCGGATCTGCGGGATGCCCTGGAAAAGCTGCGGCTCAATGACGCCTCCCTTTTCTATGAGCCGGAAACCTCGGCGGCATTGGGTTTTGGCTTCCGCTGCGGGTTCCTGGGACTTCTTCACCTGGAGGTAATCGAAGAAAGGCTGGAAAGGGAATACAATCTGGATCTGGTTACCACGGCGCCGGGCGTTGTTTATAAGGTGCATAAGACGAACGGGGAGGTCATGGATCTGACCAATCCCTCCAATCTGCCCGACCCTTCCGTAATCGAATACATGGAAGAACCCATTGTCAGCGCCGAAATTATGGTAACCAGCGAGTTTATCGGTTCCATCATGGATCTTTGCCAGGAACGCAGAGGCCGTTATCTGAGCATGGAATATATGGAGGAAAAAAGGGCGCTGCTCAAATATGAGCTTCCTTTGAATGAAATTATTTACGATTTCTTTGACGCCCTCAAATCCCGTTCCAAGGGCTATGCGTCTTTTGATTATGAACTGAAGGGCTATGAACAGTCAGAGCTTGTGAAGCTTGATATCCTGATTAACCGGGAAGAAGTAGACGCTCTTTCCTTTATTGTCCATAAGGACAGCTCTTATGAGAGAGGCCGCAGAATGTGTGAACGGCTGAAGGACGAAATTCCCAGACATCTGTTTGAAATCCCGATTCAGGCGGCGGTAGGCGGCAAAATTATCGCCAGGGAAACCGTGAAGGCCATGCGCAAGGATGTTCTCGCCAAGTGCTACGGCGGTGATATCTCCCGTAAGAAAAAGCTGCTGGAAAAGCAGAAGGAAGGTAAGAAGCGCATGCGTCAGGTAGGCAATGTGGAAATTCCACAGGAAGCCTTCATGAGCGTACTGAAGCTTGACGATAAGAAGTAAATGACTTATAAAACGTCCGTCGGCAGCCTCTGCAGCAGGTCCGCTTCCGAATGGACAATAGCAAAAAAGTCCATGGCTTCCATGGGCTTTTTCTGTGAGACAAGGCACAAAAGCATAAAAACAGAGCAGCTTATTTATCTTGATTTTTGGACTATAACGGGAAACCCGGAGTTTACAAACATTTTATAATTTACACTCTTCCCAGCCGGACTTTTTTCTGTTATTCTGAAACAGCAGAGGAAGCCGGCCCGGCAGAGGAACAGGAGCAGAACAAATGAAGCAGGCCCCCCTTGGCATCTATTTACACATTCCCTTTTGCGTACGCAAATGTCTTTATTGTGATTTCCTTTCAGCCCCCACAGATGAACAGACGAAAACAGAATATGTGGAAGCCCTGCTTGCGGAAATACGGGCCCAGGCTCCGCTTTACAGTGATTATGCGGTAAAGACCGTCTTTTTTGGAGGCGGCACGCCGTCCCTGCTTCCGGGGAAGGAGCTTTTCCAGATTATGGAATGCCTGCGGCAAAATTTTTCATTTGCCCCGGAGGAAGAAGCACCGGAAATCACTATGGAAGCCAATCCGGGAACGCTTACGGCAGATAATCTGGAATGGTACCGCAGGGCGGGAATCAACAGGCTCAGCATCGGACTGCAGTCAGCCAATGACCGGGAACTGAAGGCGCTGGGACGGATCCATACCTGGGGGGAGTTCCTTAACAGCTTCAGGCTGGCCAGAGAGGCGGGCTTTTCCAATATTAATGTGGATCTCATGTCGGCGCTTCCGGGCCAGACGCCGCAGGCCTGGATGGATACCCTGAAGAAAACGGCAGCCCTTGAACCGGAACATATTTCCGCCTACAGCCTTATCATTGAGGAAGGTACGCCGTTTTATACGTTTTACGGCGGGGAAAAACCGGCGGCGGGACATCCGCCCCTGCCGGATGAGGAAACGGACCGTCTCATGTACAGTCAGACGAAGGCGTATCTGGCAGAAGCCGGCTATGGCCGTTATGAGATATCCAACTACGCCCGGCCGGGTTTTTCCTGCCGCCACAATCTCTCCTACTGGAAACGGACCGACTACGCGGGCTTCGGGCTGGGGGCGGCTTCCCTTCGGCAGAATGTGCGCTGGAACAATACATCGGATATGAAGGAATACCTGTCCGGTTCTGCAGCTGAAGGGTTTGCCACACCTGTGAAGCAGGCGGTTCAGACGCTGTCCGCAGAGGAGCAGATGGAAGAATTCATGTTTTTGGGTCTGCGGATTACCGAAGGTATTTCCCTCCGACGGTTCCGTGAGGCCTTTGGCAGGACTGTGGAGGAGGTTTACGCAGGACCGGTGGAAAAGCTCACGCACGAAGGGCTGCTGGAACGGTATTCCCAGGAAAAATACGGTGTGCACGAAGAATTTTTAAAGCTGACTGATTATGGAATTGACGTCAGTAACTATGCGCTTTCCGAATTTTTATTCTGAAAGACTCCTGAAAGGTTTTGAAAAGTACTGGCACTATAAGCTTTGGCGCCACATAGAATAGTATTAAATTGACTATGGGGGCTCCTGTTGAAAACCTTTCTGAAACCACTGTCGAAAGAGGAGGAAAGCGCGTGTCTGGAAGCGCTGCAGGGGAGTGACGGCGTAAAAGCCAGGGAAGCCAAGCAGATACTGATTGAGCGAAATCTGCGGCTGGTAGCCCATATCGCAAAAAAGTATCAGAACGTAGATGAGGATATGGAGGATTTGATATCCATTGGGACCATAGGCCTCATCAAAGCGGTGGAATCCTTTGATTCATCCAAAAACAGCAAGCTGGCCACCTATGCGGCCAGATGCATAGATAACGAGCTGCTGATGATGCTCAGAAGCAAAAAAAAGACATCCCGCGAGGTTTCGCTTTATGATCCGATAGGCACCGACCGGGAAGGAAATGAAATCAGCCTGCTGGATGTTACGCCGCAGGAGCAGCCTGACATCGTGGATCAGATGGAGCTGGAGAGAAGTCTCGGCAAGCTTTCCGGCCTGATTGATACCCTGTTAACGGAACGGGAAAAGGAAATCATCTGTCTGCGCTACGGACTGTACGGCGGCGAGGAGGTCACTCAGCGGGAAATCGGCAAAAAGCTGGATATTTCCAGAAGCTATGTGTCCCGGATTGAAAAAAGGGCTCTGAACAAGCTGCGTGAGGGCTTCGAAAAAATGGAGGTCCACTACCTGTAACGAAGCACAAAAGAATATTGCAATTTGCAGTTCCTTCGTATCGTGATTTCTTATTCTGAAAAGAAATTGCAAATTGCAATCTTGTATTTTCTTATTTATAATTTCTTTATTTATTCTTATTATCTTAATCTTTTTATCGATCAACTATCTGTTGCCTTTTTCAAGGCCATTCATCTGATTTGCAGGAGAAAAAAATGTACAGTACAGTTTATACAGGCGGGCTGCATGGTATGGAGAGCTATCTGGCCCGGGTGGAAGTGGACGCTTCCAGGGGATTGCCGGGCTTTGAAATGGTGGGCCTCTTGGGGAGCGAAGTCAAGGAGGCCAGGGAGCGAATCCGTGTAGCCTTAAAAAATGCGGAGGCGGCGCTGCCTCCTGTGCGTATTACAGTGAATATCTCTCCGGCCAGCCTCCACAAGGAGGGCACCTCCTACGATTTGCCTGTGGCGGTGGGAATACTGGTTTCCACGGGCATGATCCCCCAGGATTACGTAAAGGACTCCATGATAGCGGGAGAACTGGGCCTGAGCGGGGAAATCAAACCGGTGAGGGGGATTCTTCCCATGGCGCTGGAAGCAAAGAAGCAGGGTTTAAAGCGATGTATCGTCCCTTTGGAAAACCTTGCGGAAGCACAGCTGGTGGAAGGAATAAAGATTCTGGGAGCCGGCTGTCTCATACAGCTGATAGAGCTTCTGCAGTGCCGTGACGGTATCCCGGAAAACCTGTTGTATAAAGATATCATGTATATGGAAAAAACAGAAAAAAATACAGACGCAGACAGCTTGTCGGGCAATGTGGCAGCCAATATGGAAAGAACGGCGGACCTGGCTGAAACATTGCCGGATTTTGCGGATGTTTCCGGGCAGGAGAGCGCTAAACGGGCGGCTGTGGTAGCCGCCGCGGGCTTTCATCATTTACTCATGATCGGCCCTCCCGGCTCCGGTAAAACCATGCTGGCCCGCTGCATCCCGTCCATTCTGCCGCCTCTGTCGACCCAGGAACGGCTGGAGGTGACGAAGGTTCGCAGTGTGGCGGGACTGATGGAAGAAGGGGCAGGGCTTCTTAAAAACAGGCCTTTTATCAGTCCGCATCATACCGTTACCTCGCGGGCCCTCACCGGAGGCGGTCAGGTGCCCAGGCCGGGATTGATCAGTCTTGCACACAGAGGCGTCCTATTTCTGGACGAGCTGACAGAGTTTAAAAGAGCCACGCTGGATTTGCTGCGGCAGCCCATGGAGGAACGCCGGGTACAGATTGCCAGAAACAGCGGCACTTATGTATATCCTTCGGATTTCATGCTTGTGGCTGCCATGAATCCCTGCCCCTGCGGCTACTATCCTGACAGAAACAGGTGCCGCTGTACGCCCGGTGAGGTTCAGCGGTATCTGAACCGTGTGTCCGGTCCGATTCTTGACAGAATGGATATTTTTACAGAGGTATCACGGATAGATTTTGCGGGACTGGCAGGCGAAAATGCCGGTACGGGAGCAGACAGCCGGAGCCTGAGAATGCAGGTGATGGAAGCCAGAGCCAGGCAGGAGGCTCGCTATGCAGGAACCGGGCTGCGTTTTAATTCCCAGCTGGGACCAGGGGAAATCAGGAAATACTGCCGTCTGGGCCTGGCGCAGCAGCAATATATGGAACAGCTATTTCATGCATTGCAGTTAAGCGCCAGAGCATATCACAGGATTATCCGCCTGGCGCGTACGCTGGCAGATTTGGACGGAAAAGATACTATCGGACAGGTTCATCTAAGTGAAGCGGCCTGTTACCGGATGGCCGATGGAAAGTACTGGAGGAAAAAAGGGTGACGGAAAGGGAATTTTCTTACTGGCTATGTAATATAGAAGGAATAGGCAGAGTGACAGCGGGCAGGCTGCTTAAGAGGGCCGGCAGCGCACAGGCCGTGTATGAAATGAAAGAACAGGAGCTGGCCGGGCTTCTGTCTGCGGCCCAGCTGAAAAGTTTTCAGCGCGCCAGAAAAGAGAAAAATGTGAAACAGGAATATCAGATGCTTCTTAAACGGGGAATCCGTTTTCTCCCTGTTTCTGATCCGGAGTATCCTGCAAGGCTTCAGGAAATTCCGGATGCCCCTCAGGGTATTTACGTTCGGGGCGGGCTTCCGGAAGAGGGGACGCCGAGCGTGGCAGTGATAGGCGCCAGGATGTGTTCCGAATATGGTAAACAGGCGGCCAGATATTTTGCCTCCGCGCTGGCTGCAGCGGGTGTCCAGGTGGTAAGCGGCCTGGCAAGGGGGATTGACGGCATCAGCCAGGAAGCGGCGCTTGACTGCGGCGGAAGGACCTATGCGGTACTTGGCTGCGGCGTGGATGTATGTTATCCTGCGGAGAACGGCAGACTGTTTGACAGGATACCTGCGCGGGGAGGAATTGTGTCCGAATATCCGCCGGGAACTCTCCCCCAGGCAAGACTGTTCCCGCCCAGAAACCGTATCATCAGTGGCCTGTCCGACCTGATCCTCGTGGTGGAGGCCAGAGAAAAAAGCGGTACGCTGATTACGGTGGATATGGCTCTGGAACAGGGCAGGGAGGTATTTGCAATTCCCGGGCGGGTAACGGATGCCCTGAGCAGCGGCTGCAATACGCTTATCAGGCAGGGAGCCGGTGTCGCAATCAGCCCGTCGGCACTTCTGGAAGAACTGGGCCAAAACTGCCGGCCGCGGCAGATGGAAATTCCTTCGGGAAAACGGATGGTATCGAATTGTCCAAGGGAGAGGAATTCCCAGGAAAACCGCCCCATGAAAGAGAAGAGCCTGAAACAGCGGGTGGCCGCCTGCCTTGATTTTACCCCCCAGACACCGGGGCAGCTCTATGAAAAAATGCGTAAAAGCGGCTGTATCATTCCTCTTCCCATCCTCATGCAGCAGTTGCTGGAGCTGCATATGGAAGGAGCGGCGGGACAGGAGGGAGGCTATTTTTTCAGGAATGGTAAAAATTAATATTTTCGAAAAGAAAACCTGATATTTTTATAAAATTCCTTGCCACGGCAGAAAATATGGTGTATAGTGATTCACGATTGCTGGCTGTTTTGATTACGGCAAGGAATCGACGGAGTAAGGTTTGTGAACCGGTACTGCGTGCCGTCTGGCACGGAAGGTATGAGGTGCGCGGCGCGAATGCGTCCGGCGCAAAAGAGAAGGAGATAATAAGTCTGTATGGCAAAATATCTTGTAATAGTAGAATCACCTGCAAAGGTAAAGACGATCAAGAAATTCCTCGGCCCCAACTACGAAGTGGCGGCCAGCAACGGACATGTCCGGGACCTGCCCAAGAGCCGTATGGGAATTGATATTGAAAACGATTACGAACCGAAATACATTACCATACGCGGCAAAGGAGATATCCTTGCCAATCTGCGTAAGGAAGTGAAAAAAGCGGAAAAAATATATCTCGCAACGGACCCCGACCGTGAGGGTGAGGCGATTTCCTGGCATCTGACCAAGGCGCTGAACCTGGAAAAAACGGGTAAAAAGGTATACCGCATCACCTTTAATGAAATTACGAAAAATGCGGTTAAGGAATCGCTGAAGCATCCCAGGGAAATCGACATGTCGCTGGTGGATGCCCAGCAGGCCAGGCGGGAGCTGGATCGTATGGTGGGTTACCGGATTTCCCCCCTGCTGTGGGCAAAGGTTAAAAGGGGCCTAAGCGCCGGACGTGTCCAGTCGGTTGCCCTGCGTATGATCTGCGACCGAGAGGATGAAATCAACGCGTTTATCCCGGAGGAATACTGGACGCTGGACGCTTCCTTTAAAATACCGGGGGAAAGAAAGCTGCTGACAGCAAAGTATTACGGAAACACCAGCCAGAAGCAGAACCTCACCTGCCAGGAGGATGTGGATAAGGTCAAAAACGATCTGGACGGCGCATCTTATCAGGTGACGGATGTGAAGAAAGGCGAGCGGGTAAAGAAAGCGCCTCTGCCCTTCACTACCTCCACGCTGCAGCAGGAAGCCAGCAAGGTGCTGAATTTTTCCACACAGAAGACCATGCGTCTGGCACAGCAGCTGTATGAAGGAATTGATATTAAAGGCAATGGCACGGTCGGTATCATTACTTATCTGCGTACCGATTCCACCCGTGTATCTGAAGAAGCGGAACATCAGGCTGCGCTGTACATTGACAAGAACTATGGCCCGGAATATACCGGGGCCAAGACACAGGAAAAGAAGAGCGGTCAGAAAATACAGGATGCCCATGAAGCAATCCGTCCCACAGATATTTCAAGGACGCCCCTGGAACTGAAGGAATCTCTTTCAAGAGATCAGTTCAGGCTGTATCAGCTTATTTGGAAGCGTTTTGTGGCAAGCCGGATGACTCCTGCCGTTTATGAAACAACATCTGTGAAAATCGATGCGGCGGAACATCGTTTTACGGTGGCGGCCAGCAAGCTGAAATTCGACGGCTTTATGAGCGTATACACCCAGGAGGAGGATGAGAAGGCAGAAGGGAACACCCTGGTAAAAGGGATTGACAAGGACACCCGCCTCACCTTTGACAGCTTCCAGGAGGCCCAGCACTTTACACAGCCTCCGGCGCACTATACGGAAGCTTCTCTGGTAAGGGCGCTGGAGGAGCAGGGGATCGGACGTCCCAGCACCTATGCCCCCACCATTACCACCATTCTTGCAAGAAGATATGTGGTTAAGGAGAATAAGAATCTGTACGTTTCCGAGCTGGGCGAAGTGGTCAACAGCATGATGAAGGAGGCCTTCCCCACGATTGTGGATGTGAGCTTCACTGCTAATATGGAAGCGCTGCTGGACGGCGTGGAAGAAGGAAATGTTAACTGGAAGATTGTGGTATCCAATTTCTATCCTGATCTGAACGAAGCTGTGGAACAGGCTGAAAAGCAGCTGGAGCAGGTGCAGATTGCGGATGAAGAATCCGATGAAGAATGCGAGCTTTGCGGCAGGCGCATGGTCATCAAATATGGTCCCCACGGTCGTTTCCTGGCCTGTCCCGGATTCCCGGAATGCCGCAATACCAAACCCTATTTTGAAAAGGTCGGCGTTCCCTGCCCGAAATGCGGTAAGGACATTATACTCAAAAAGACCAAAAAAGGCCGGAAGTATTACGGCTGCATCGGAAATCCGGAATGTGATTTCATGGTATGGCAGAAGCCGTCCAAAGAAAAATGCCCGCAGTGCGGTTCACTGATGCTGGAAAAAGGAAATAAGCTTGTTTGTTATAATGAAGATTGCGGCTATATAATGGAAAAGAAATCAGAAGATTAAAGACTGCTCAATTTGGCTGTAAGTACTTGTGTTGTCCGGAACTGGCGGGGTGACAAAATCCGTTGCGTCTGACAGGGGTCTGTGCTACAATAGTGTCATAAGTTTGGGCATTCTGCCGGAGGAAAACTAACATGAGTAGCGTTCAACTGCTGGACAGAACACGTAAAATAGGAAAGTTGCTTCATAACAACAATTCCAGTAAAGTGGTTTTTAACGATATATGCAAGGTAATGCGTGAGATACTGGTTTCTAACGTGCTGGTGATCAGCAGGAAAGGGAAGATACTTGGAGTGGCTACTTCAGACCGTAATGAGGTCATTGCGGAGCTGCTGAAGAATGAGGTGGGCAGCTTCATCGATCCCCTGCTGAACGAAAGGCTCCTTTCCGTGCTGTCAACCAAAGAAAATGTTAATCTTGCTACTTTAGGTTTTGAAAATCAGGTTTTTATGAAGTTTGCAGCCGTGGTTTCACCGATTGAAATTGCCGGAGAACGGCTTGGGACGCTTTTCCTTTACCGGCATGGCGATATGTATGATATTGATGATATTATCCTCTGCGAATACGGTACCACCGTCGTAGGCCTGGAAATGCTCAGGTCGGTCAGTGAAGAAAGCGCTGAGGAAAGCCGTAAGATAGCGGTAGTTAAGTCGGCCATCGGAACGCTGTCCTATTCTGAAACCCAGGCGATAGTCCATATATTTCAGGAGCTTAACGGGATGGAGGGCGTTCTGGTCGCCAGTAAGATAGCGGACAGAGCTGGAATCACCCGTTCGGTAATTGTCAATGCCCTGCGCAAGTTTGAAAGCGCCGGCATCATAGAGTCCCGCTCCTCAGGAATGAAGGGAACCTATATTAAAGTCAGGAATGATGTAGTATTTGAAGAAGTCAGGAAAATGGAAGAGAATATGAAATCATAAGCTGTATAAGCTTTACAGCAGTACAGTTACATGGGCAGCTGCGAAATGCCTGACTGATATGGTATTTTTTTGTAATCCCCCTTGCACAGGGGGATTTTTTATGTTATAATCCAAACGTTGTGACCAAAAATCACGCGTGCTGATTTCCAGGCCGGTGCTTCTTTAACGCGGAAGTGGCTGGAAAATGGGAAGAAAGCTTTCCATTGAGATGCATGCGGAAGAATTCAACCAAACGGAGGTAAGAAACATGAGCGTTATTTCTATGAAGCA
>OLQH01000107.1_pt1 | contig 97538 bp, 94 predicted proteins | sample 1672671 | NCBI WGS metagenome assembly OLQH01 (sample SAMEA3136712, study PRJEB25190) | human gut metagenome | reverse complement strand
TTATGGATTTTTGCTTTACATCGGTCCTTATTCGGACAGTTTGCACACTGGTCTCGCTCAAATGAAACATGGAACTGCTGCGATTTGCCTCCAGTGTATCCGCAGGATTTTGGTTCATATCCTGCCGGACATCTCAATACTTTAGTTCCGGTTTCATTGAATACAAAATCTGCCAGAATGTCGTCAATTGGCTTTCCTGATAAATCAGTATTGATCAGGCGGATGTTCTTCCCTGTGGCAAGATCATGGTTCTCTTTTCCGGAATAGGCACCATCTGTAATGAGAGTCGTTTCATCTTCCTGAACTTCGCTGCGATCCAGACTGTCTTTTAAGAATTGACTGTCGCTATAGTTGTTCTTTTCATACTGATAGTCTGTGATTACAGAACCATTTTTGCCAACGGTTTCTTCAAGATTTGCAACATATCCCTGATGCTCCTTTCCTGCTTTTGTTCTAAACGTCGCATCAGGATCGGAAGGATTCTGCAACATACCGGAATGAAATCCCCCATCCTCCTTTGTACGGAGACGGCGAACTGCTTCATCTACAATGGTCTGTTCTGAAAGACAACGAATCAAAAGCTGATATTCTGTGACATCATCATAATCTGATCCACAGACAGACAGCAATTCATCCGCATCCTCAAGGACCGTTTTTAACTGATTATCTGTTTCTGAATCGTTGTTATAGTAAAAGGTTCTGTTGTAATCATTCGGATCACAATAATGATCAAATTTCTTTGGCAGATCTTTCTGATTGTTTTTATGAAGGTAAATGACCATTTTTGCCACACAGGTATAGAGCAGCTCCGTGCGGCTGAGCTTTCGGATGTTTGCAGCGATCATCATGGAGTCCATCCGTTTAATACGTGGATTGATATCCATCATTTTTGCAATCTTATCACTTAGACCGACAATACAGTTATGAAGCAAATCCACACCATAAACTGACTCGTAATCATAACAGCGCTTGCGGAAACGAGAAAGACTTTTATCGCTCAGAGGCTGTTCTTCATAACTTGTCGTGTGAAGAGCATACTGATACCGTGGATCCAGCATCAAATTTTCAACAATCTCGTCATCCGATATGCCGAAAACTTCCTTAATAATCAATGCACCAATGCAAACATTAACCGGTGTATTTGGTCTTGAGGCATTTGAAGAATACAAAACAGCAAAAGGTTCTTCATCAATAGAGGGGAAAATATCCTCTGAAAATGTTTTCGCCCATGAGCGTTCTAATGCTTGCTGTTCACGACAAGTAAGCCCGCTATAACTATCTGTAAGAGATAACTGCTGATAAGAGTTTATTCTGAATGCCATTCGTATTTACCACCTTTACTTGATAAACACAGTATATCACACCGAGCAAGAAATAGAGTGTTTGTGTAAAATTTTCAAGGTACTATTATAGGGCTTTTGACCCCAACATCATAAAAATTGTTTATTTGATATCATTCCCCAAAATGTATTATCTTTTTCCTGGCCAATGCATCAAGTTTCTCCCCAACAGCCCACATTTTGATGCCAGGAATAATAAGGATTATTGTATCTGTTCAGTATCCTTACAGTTACAGATTATTTTTGCAGCGCTGCCGGTATGGCAGCGCTTTTTTTTCCTGCGGGGCGGGTTGGAGGAAGGAGAGACTTTGAAGCATAATCAAGCCTCCGGATGCCCTGGCTTGTGCAGAAGAAATGTCGGGAATATTGTTGCCTGAATCCATATAAAGCCTGGCAGCAGTACCGTCGTCTGGACTGTTACTAAGCCTGAGAATACGCCGTTGGAAGGATTTTGTTAAGATTTACAATTTCCCCATTTTGTGCTATATTTTATAGATGTATGCTTTCGGATTTGAAATGGGAATTACAAAGGAGAAACTGAACAATGGCAGAATTAACGCCGATGATGCAGCAATACATGGAAACCAAAAAGCAATATCCGGACTGTATCCTCTTTTACCGTCTTGGAGACTTTTATGAAATGTTTTTTAAGGATGCCCTGACAGCGTCCAGAGAACTGGAAATCACACTGACAGGGAAGAACTGCGGCCAGGAGGAGCGGGCGCCCATGTGCGGGGTCCCTTATCATGCGGTAGAAGGATATTTAAGCCGGCTGGTGAGCAAGGGCTACAAGGTTGCCATCTGTGAACAGATGGAGGATCCCAAGCTGGCTAAGGGGCTGGTTAAGAGAGAGGTGGTCCGGATTGTAACGCCCGGAACCAACCTGAATATCCAGGCCCTGGAGGAAAATAAAAATAATTATATTATGTGCATTGCCTACTTCGCCGGGAAAACAGGCATCTCCGTGGCGGATGTCACCACCGGCGATTATTATATGACCGAAGTGGAGGACAACAGGAAGCTTCTGGATGAGGTGATGAAATATGCGCCGTCCGAAATTATTTGCAATGATGCGTTTCTTGTAAGCGGCATGGAACTGGATGATTTGAAGGAGCGGCTGGGAATCGCCATTTATTCCCTGGAACCCCATTATTTCGACGATGATCTGTGCAGAAAATGCCTGATGAAGCATTTTGGCGTCAATTCGCTGTCGGGCCTGGGCGTGGAGGAATTCCCTAACGGGGTGATTGCGGCGGGATCGCTTCTTTCCTATTTATATGACACCCAGAAAATACCGCTGAGCCATTTTACCCATATTGAACCGTATCTGGTCAACAGGTATATGCTTCTGGACAGCTCCACAAGACGGAATCTGGAGCTGACGGAAACGCTGCGGGAAAAACAGAAGAGAGGCTCTCTTCTCTGGGTGCTTGATAAGACAAGGACAGCCATGGGGGCCAGAATGCTTAGAAGCTTCCTGGAACAGCCCCTGATCCATAAAAATGAAATGGAGGAACGGCTGGATGCCGTGGAGGCCTTCTGCAGCAATCCGGTGGCCAGGGATGAAATCCGGGAATACCTGAATCCTATCTACGATTTGGAGCGTCTGCTGGGAAAGGTGAGCTACAAGACGGCCAATCCCAGGGATTTGATCGCTTTCCGCAATTCTATGGAAATGCTCCCTCATATTAAAACCGTGCTGAAAGAGCTTCCGGGGACAGCCAATGAAAAAATAGAGCAGGAAATGGACGGCCTGGAGGATCTCTATCTTCTGATCTGTGACTCCATAGAGGAGGAGCCGCCCATTACCATCCGTGAAGGCGGAATGATCAAAGCAGGCTATAATGAGGACATCGATAATCTGCGCAGGGCGAAAACGGAGGGCAAGAACTGGCTGGCAGAGCTGGAAAATGCCGAAAGGGAGCGTACAGGCATTAAAAATCTGCGCGTTAAATACAACAAGGTATTCGGCTATTATCTGGAGGTGACCAAATCCTACCTGAACATGGTGCCGGAGGATTATATCAGGAAGCAGACGCTGACCAACGCGGAACGCTATACCCTGCCCCGGTTGAAGGAGCTGGAGGATACTATTTTAAATGCGGAGGATAAGCTCTGCACGCTGGAATATGATCTGTTCTGTGAAATCAGGGACCGGATAGCGGGAGAAATCGAAAGAATTCAGACTACCGCGAAAGCGGTGGCGAGGCTGGATGTATTCTGTTCCTTTTCCCTGGTGGCGGAGCAGAATCACTATGTCAGGCCGGTGCTGAACGAAAAGGGACAGATCAATATCAAGGACGGCCGCCATCCTGTGGTGGAAAAAATGATTGAGCATGATATGTTCATTCCCAACGATACCTATCTGGACAATAATTCCCACCAGATAGCCGTAATTACGGGACCGAACATGGCGGGCAAATCCACATACATGCGCCAGACAGCGCTTATAGTGCTGATGGCCCAGGTGGGAAGCTTTGTCCCTGCAAGACAGGCGGCCATCGGAATCGTTGACCGTATTTTTACCCGTGTCGGGGCATCGGACGATCTGGCCAGCGGCCAGAGTACCTTTATGGTAGAAATGAGCGAGGTGGCCAATATCCTGCGCAATGCCACCAGAAACAGTCTGCTTATCCTGGATGAAATCGGAAGGGGAACCTCAACCTTTGACGGGCTGAGCATCGCCTGGGCGGTGATTGAGCATATCAGCAACCGCAAGCTCCTGGGGGCAAAAACGCTGTTTGCCACCCATTATCATGAGCTGACCGAGCTGGAAGGCAAGATGAATAACGTGAATAATTACTGTATCGCCGTTAAGGAAAAAGGGGATGATATTGTTTTCCTGCGTAAGATTATCAAGGGTGGCGCGGATAAGAGCTACGGCATCCAGGTGGCGAGGCTGGCCGGGGTGCCCGATATGGTGATTGACCGGGCCAAGGAAATTGTGGAGCAGCTCAGCGATAACGACATTACGGAGAAGGTTCAGAGCATTTCCATAGTGGACGGGGGCGCGCCTGCCAGAAAGCAGGAGCATTATGACGAGTTGGATCTGGAGCAGATATCCCTGTTCGATACGGTGACCGATGCGGATGTGCTGGACGAACTGAAAAACGTGGAGGTGAGTACCATGACCCCGCTGGATGCCCTGAATACCCTGTACCGCCTGCAGAACAAGCTGAAAAACAGATGGTAGGCAGCAGTGTCCCCGCAGGCTGCCGGGCAATTGCGGGCCAAGGCAGGACAGCGGTGAAGAAAGGAGACACAGATGGCGGAAATCAAACTGCTGGATAGCAGCACCATAGATAAAATAGCGGCGGGCGAAGTGGTGGAACGGCCATCCAGCGTGGTAAAGGAGCTGGTGGAGAACGCCATGGACGCAGGCGCAAAGGCAGTAACCGTGGAAATCAGGGATGGCGGCTGTTCTTTTATCCGCGTTACGGACAACGGGGGCGGAATTGAAAAGGAACAGGTGCGAAAGGCATTTTTCCGCCATGCCACCAGCAAAATCCGTTCGGTTGAGGATCTGTACCGGGTAAGAAGCCTGGGGTTTCGGGGCGAGGCGCTTTCCAGCATCGCTGCGGTTTCCATGGTGGAGCTGATCACAAAGACGAAGGAAGAACTGACGGGAGTCCATTACCGCCTGGAAGGGGAAAAGGAACGGGATTTTTCAGAGGTAGGCGCACCGGAAGGCACAACCATCATTGTCAGGGAGCTTTTCTTTAATACGCCTGTCAGGAAAAAATTTCTGAAATCCCCGGCCACGGAGGGCAGCTATATATCAGATTTGATGGAGCATATGGCGCTTTCCAGGCCCGATGTGGCTTTTCAGTTTATGATGAACGGGCAGGTCAGGTTCCATACCTCCGGCAACGGAGATCTGAAGGAAATTGTCTACCGCATTTACGGAAGGGAGATTGTAAAGGAACTGATTCCTTTTTCCGTAAAAGAGGAGGGAATAGAAGTGGAAGGCTTCCTGGGAAGCCCTTCCGTGGTTCGCTCCAACAGAAATTTTGAATTTTTCTTTGTGAATGGAAGATACATTAAGAGCCCTCTGCTTTCCAAGGGACTGGAGGCAGGCTACAAGGCTTATCTGATGCAGCACAAGTTCCCTTTTGCGCTGCTGCACATCAATATGGATACGGAACGGATTGACGTGAATGTCCATCCTTCCAAAATGGAAATACGGTTCCATGATCAGCCAGGCCTGTACGCCTTTCTGGAAGAACAGGTGCGCACGGCCTTAAGACGCCGTGAAATGATACCGGATGTGACGTTTGCTGACAGGAAAGAAAAGAAAAGGGCGGATGAGAAAAAGGAATCGCCCACAGTTCAAACCGCTCAAAGCCAACAGGCGGCGCAGCCTGCACCTGCGGCGGAAACGGTTCAGGCGCAGGTGGTTAAGAAAGCTGCATCGGTCCGGCAGCAGGCGCCCGATGCCGGATTAAATATATCAACAGAAACAGTTGCTGCGGCTGTCCCGATTGAAGCGGCCGCAGAACGCGCCGCAGTCTTGCCGCCTTCCCGCCCAAAGCCGGAGGCACCTCAGCCTTTTGAGACACAGCGGCTTAGCCGCATGCTTCAGGAGGAAGAAGGGCAGTATACGGTAAAGGATGCCAGACAGATGGAGCTTTTCGAAGAAAAGCTGCTTACTAAAGAGGCGGTGCAGAGCTACCGGATATTGGGACAGGTATTTGATACCTACTGGATTGCGGAATACGAGGAAAAGCTTCTCTTTATCGACCAGCATGCAGCCCATGAAAAGGTGAAATACGAAGCTCTGATAAATAAGCTGGAAAACGGAAGCGTTGACAGCCAGATGCTCACGCCGCCTATCGTTTTAAATCTGTCGGCAAGGGAAGCCCATCTTCTCGAGGAGTATTCTTCCTATTTTGCACAGCTGGGCTTCGAAATCGAGGAATTCGGCGGCAATGCCTATGCTGTGCGTTCCGTACCGTGCGATCTGTACGGACATTGTGAAAAAGAATTCCTGGAGACTATACTGGATGAACTGGAGGAAGAACCGCCTCACGGCGCGCCAAAGGCAATCGCCGAAAAGCTGGCCTCCATGGCCTGTAAGTCTGCGGTAAAGGGTAATCACTCCATGTCACGGGAGGAAATGGCTTCGCTGCTTGAACAGCTGCTGCAGCTGGAGAATCCCTACCATTGCCCTCACGGCAGGCCTACGATTATTACTATGAGCAAATATGAACTGGAAAGAAAATTCAAAAGGATTATTTAAATTTACGCGGAGAAGGGAGTCAATATGGAAGAAAAGCAGAAAAAAGAACCTCTTATCATTCTGACAGGCCCCACCGCCGTGGGAAAGACGGCCCTGTCCCTGAAGCTGGCACAGAAGCTTCAGGGAGAAATTATCTCTGCGGATTCCATGCAGGTATACCGGCATATGGACATTGGATCGGCCAAAATCCTGCCTTCAGAAATGCAGGGCATTCCCCATCATCTGATCGATGTCCTGGAACCGGAGGACGAGTTTAATGTGGTTACCTTCCAGAAAATGGCGAAGCAGGCCATTTCCGATATCCGCAGCCGGGGGAAAATCCCCATTATTACAGGAGGCACTGGCTTTTACATCCAGTCGGTCCTGTATGATATTGACTTTACGGAAAATCCGGAGGATGACGCCTGCCGCAGGACGCTTGAGCAGACTGCGGAGGAAAAAGGGCCGGAATATCTTCACAAAATGCTGGCGGCCGTGGACAGGGAAGCGGCGGAGCAGATACATGCCAACAATGTAAAGCGTGTGATCCGCGCCCTGGAATATTATCTATCCACCGGAGAAAAGATATCTGCTCACAATGAGCAGGAACGGAAAAAACAGGCGGCATACAATGCCTGCTATTTCGTATTGAATGATAAACGGGAAGCCATTTATGACCGCATAGATAAAAGGGTGGACGATATGCTGGCCAAAGGGTTGCTGGAAGAGGTGCGCGGCCTGAAGGAACGGGGCTGCAGCAGACAGCTGGTTTCCATGCAGGGGCTGGGCTATAAGGAAATCCTGGGCTTTCTGGAAGGAGAGTACGATCTGGAAAGAGCCGTTTATCTGATAAAAAGAGATACCAGACATTTTGCCAAACGGCAGTTAACCTGGTTCCGCAGGGAAAAGGATGTAATCTGGGTGGAAAAGCCGGATTTTGCATCGGAAGAGGACATGCTTTCATTTATGCTGGAAAGCTGCGTGCAAAGGGGCCTGGTGGAGTAAGGAGGCCCGGAATGCCTGTGGTATTTCAGGTTTTGTATGGTAAGGAACAAGGAAACTGTCCAGCAGGCTGACGCTTTTGCTGTGAAGGAACTGAACAGTTATAAAATAAGAAGAAAAAGAAGAAAAAATATCCGCCGCCGTAATTGCGGAAAGAAATGAGGAGACATGAAGGAAAGCAATATTTCAGATTTTTACCGGGAAATGGGAATCAGTGAACCGGTGCTCAGGTTCGGTGAGCAGGTGCTTAAGGAACTGAAGGGACGGTTTGAAGAAATAGATGAAACTGCGGAATATAACCAGTTGAAGGTATTAAAGGCCATGCAGGAAAATAAGGTGAGCGAGGCCTGCCTGCTGGGCACCACCGGCTATGGCTATAATGATTTGGGAAGAGAGACATTGGAGTCCGTATATGCCGCTGTTTTCCATACGCAGGATGCGCTGGTCAGGCCCCAGATTACCTGCGGCACCCATGCGCTTGCCCTGGCGCTCATGAGCAACCTGCGGCCCGGAGACGAGCTGCTTTCCCCTGTGGGAAAGCCCTATGACACGCTGGAAGAGGTCATCGGCATCAGGGAGTCCAGAGGCTCCCTGAAGGAATACGGCATCAGCTACCGTCAGGTTGATCTTCTGCCGGACGGGGGCTTTGATTATGAAAATATTGAAAAGGCCCTGAATGAACGCACCAGGCTTGTGACCATACAGCGCTCCAAAGGTTATCAGACAAGACCCACGCTGTCCGTAAAGCGCATCGGCGAGCTGATCGCGTTCATCAAAAGCAGAAAGCCGGACTGTATCTGCATGGTGGACAACTGCTATGGAGAATTTGTGGAGCGCATGGAGCCAACGGATGTGGGCGCTGATATGTGTGTCGGCTCCCTGATTAAAAACCCCGGCGGCGGCCTGGCGCCCATCGGCGGCTATATTGCCGGCACCAGGGAATGCGTGGAAAACGCGGCCTGCCGCCTGACCTCTCCGGGGCTTGGCAAGGAGGTGGGCGCGTCATTGGGCATACTGCCCCAGTTTTACCAGGGACTGTTCCTTGCTCCTACGGTTACGGCCAGCGCTCTGAAGGGGGCCATTTTTGCCGCCAATATTTATGAACGTCTGGGCTTCGGCGTAGTCCCTGACGGGAAGGAGAGCAGGCATGACATTATCCAGGCGGTCACCTTCGGAAATCCTGAAGGCCTGATTGCCTTCTGCGAAGGGATCCAGGCGGCCGCGCCGGTGGACAGCTTCGTGCGTCCCGAACCCTGGGATATGCCGGGCTATGACAGCCAGGTTATCATGGCGGCCGGTGCGTTCGTTTCCGGTTCTTCCATAGAACTGAGCGCAGACGGCCCCCTCAAACCGCCCTATGCGGTCTATTTTCAGGGCGGCCTGACCTGGCCCCATGCAAAATTCGGCATATTAAAATCCCTTCAGCGCTGTGTGGGGGCGAAAGCCGTCCAATTGCCGCACTAAAGCGATTCTTCTCCTGACGTATCCGCGGGGAACGTGTCAATCGCTGTCGAACAGGGCGAAATTTTTTACTTTTAGATTCTATACATGGATCTGGAAGTATGCTAATATAGGTAATGGCAACAAATACAAAGGATGAATGATGAAGAAAATGAAAAGTAAAAACGGATGGACCTGTCTGCTGCTTGTTCTGGCCGGAATTGTACTGGGAGGCTTCGTTGGAAGCCTGTTTCCCGCAAGCTTCATGAATTTCGGACAGACCTTCGGGTTTACAAGCCCGCTTATCCTGGATTTCGGGATACTGAGCATCACCTTTGCGCTGACGATCAAAATTACAATAGCAAGCATACTGGGGATAGTGATTGCATTGCTGATTTACCGTATTCTTTGAAAAGCCGCGGGCTTATGCTGTAAAAGTGAGTACATACAGGCGGCCGTACCCGTGAGGAGCGTTCGGAAACGTGAAGAAACGGGGAATTAAATGAATCAAACGAATCAAAAAGAACCATGCTATGAAGAGATGAAGCCCTATGAAAAATTTATGGCAAAGGGGCCGGAATATCTCTCCGAAGAGGAACTGCTCGCCATCATTATCAGGACCGGCACCAGAACCATGGATGCCCTGCAGCTGGCAAAGCAGGTGCTTGCCCTCAGCAAGGGCAGGGAAAAAGGGCTGCTCGGCCTGCAGCATCTGTCCGTCGGGGACCTTTGCAAGGTCAACGGCATCGGCCAGGTGAAGGCGGTGAAAATCAAATGCCTTATTGAGCTGTCACGCAGGCTGGCTATGGCGGATACTCGTGAGAGATTACAGTTTACCAAACCGGAAACTGTGGCAGACTATTATATGGAACGACTGAGGGGAAAGGAAACGGAGGAAGTGATTCTTGTGATGACAGACAACAAGAACCGCCTGATCTGTGACAGGACACTGTCCAAGGGCACCGTCAACTGTTCCCTGGTATCGCCCCGGGAGATTTTCCTTATGGCGATGGAATACCATGCTGTACATATCCTGCTGATCCATAATCATCCCAGCGGAGATGCCTCTCCCAGCAGACAGGATATTGAAATTACGAAACATCTGGCCCAGCTTTGCGGCATGATGCAGCTGCCCCTGACCGATCATATCATAGTGGGTGATAACTGCTATGTAAGCTTCAGGGAGTCCGGCCTGTTGAAATAAGGAAGGAGAAAATCATTTTGTCTACGAATGCTTTTGGAATCGATTTAGGTACGAGCAACATTAAGATTTACAGCGCGGCGGATGACAAGATCATGATTGAAAAAAACATGATCGCCGTGCAGAACAAGAAGACCGTTTTCGCTTATGGGGATTCCGCCTATGAAATGTATGAAAAGGCTCCCGGCAATATCCAGATTTCCTATCCGCTCTGCAACGGCGTTATCGCCGATATTAAGAATATGGAAACTCTGATCCGTTTTTTTGTGACGGATATGTCCGGAGGCAATATCAAGCCTGCCGACTTCTATATTGCGGTGCCTACCGATATTACGGAGGTGGAGAAGCGCGCCTTTTACGATCTGATTAAGGACGCCAATGTAAAGGCCCGTAAAATCATGGTGGTGGAAAAGGCGGTGGCAGACGGCCTGGGCCTTGATATCGACGTAAAGAATTCCCAGGGCGTCCTGGTAGTTAACGTGGGCTATGATACCACGGAGGTTTCCATCCTTTCACTGGGAGGCATCGTACTCAGCCGTCTGATCAAGACGGGCGGTCTGAAGTTCGACGAAGCTATCCGCAGCGCGGTCCGCAAGGAATACGGCCTGCTGATCGGCGGCAAAACAGCGGAGGGCATTAAAAAATCCCTGGCTGAGCTGGAAGAAGCGGGAACAGGCGCGGAAGTATTCGGAAGAGATATCGTGACCGGACTTCCCGTGGAACGGGAAATCCCTACGGAGCTGGTGGTTTCCTGCCTGGAAGAGCATTTTAATTCGATTATTGACTGTGTAAAGGTAATTCTGGAACGTACGCCTCCGGAACTGGGAGCGGACATTTACCGTCACGGCATTTATCTTACCGGCGGCGCATCCCAGATCAGCCATCTTGCGGATATGCTTGGCAAGAGCACAGGCCTGCGTGTCAATGTGGCGGAACGCCCCATTGAAAGCGTTGTTCTCGGACTTTCCAAGGTTCTGAACGAGGAAAACTATAAATCAGTTGCCTATGCAATTGAAGGGATGGGTAAATGAGTCCTGTAATCAAGAAGAAAAGAAACAAATTCACACTGCCCGGCAAGTATCTTCTTATGATTTTATCTGCGGTCTGTGTGATTCTTATGATAGTCACTTTCAGAACAGATCTGTTTGAAGGGCCTCTCAGGGCCGCCGCGGGCTATGTGGTGGTACCCTTTCAGAAGGGCATTGCCTCCGTAGGCGGATATATGTATGACCGGGCGGAGGAGATGGGGCAGCTGAAGGCTGTGCTGGAGGAAAACCAGAAACTGAAGGAGCAGGTGGATGAGCTGACAATGGAAAACGCCCAGCTCCAGCAGGATAAATATGAGCTTGCCAGCTTAAGGGAGCTTTATGATATTGATAAGGCAACCTCGGATTATGAGAAAATGGGAGCGAGAGTTATCGCAAGCGACTCCAGCAACTGGTTTTATTCTTTTACGATTGACAAAGGCTCCGACGACGGCATACAGGTGGACATGAATGTGCTCGCAGGCAGCGGCCTGGCGGGCCGGGTTGTCAGCGTCGGCCCCAATTATGCAAGGGTGCTTTCGATTATCGCTGATAATTCCAATATTTATGGAACCGTACTTTCCACCTCCGCTAACCTGATGGTTTCCGGAAACCTGCAGTCGGTGATGTCGGATGGGGTAATCCGTTTTGACCAGCTCTCCGATAAGGAAGACAAGGTATCGGAAGGGGATAAGGTAGTAACCTCGAACATAAGCAGTAAATATCTTTCAGGAATTCCCATCGGCTTCATCAGCTCCATCAATACGGCCCCCAACAATATGACTAAATGGGGCTATATTACACCGGCCGTGGATTTCCAGCACATTCAGGAGGTCCTGGTGATTATGGAGCTGAAGCAGCCGGTTCCGGATAAGGAATAGGGAGGAGGAAGCTTTTGAAACGAAATATTATCTCCGTTTTTCTTATTCTGTTCTGCTTTATCCTCCAGTCCAGCGTGCTGCCTGCCGTTGCGTTCAGCGGTATCAAGCCGAACCTGCTTATCATACTGGTAGCGGCCTACGGTTTTATGAACGGTGAAAAAAACGGAGTGCTGATTGGCTTTTTCTGCGGCCTTCTTGCAGACATTTTCAGCGGGAATGTAATAGGCCTTTATGCGCTGCTTTATATGCTGACCGGCTACGTCAACGGCACCTTCCAGAGGATGTTTTATCCGGAGGATATCAAGCTGCCGTTGATTCTGATTTTAGTAAGTGATATCGGCTATAATTTCGTATGCTATTGTCTGCTGTTCCTGTTGAGGGGACGGCTTGAACTGGGGTATTATTTCCTGCATGTGATACTGCCGGAAGCCGTATATACGATAGTGATAGCCTTTGCGGTATATCCGCTGCTTCTGCTGATACATAAAAGGCTGGAAGCCGCGGAAAAAAGGAGTATGGAATAATTGTTTGAGAGATTCAGAGACAACTTTTTTAACTTTATAAACTCCAGGCTGATTGTACTGACTCTTGTTGTGCTTCTTATGGGCGGCGTTCTGATTCACAGGGTTTTCGTCCTGCAGATCGTCAACGGGGAAAATTACCTGAACGAATTTTCCCTGAAGATCAAAAAGGAACGCTCCATTCCCAGCTCCCGGGGTAAGATTTTCGATCGGAACGGCAAGCTTCTTGCCTACAATGATCTTGCTTACTCCGTGACCATAGAGGATGTGTATGAATCAGATAAGAACAAAAACAAAAATCTGAATGCCACGCTGCTGGAAACCATCCACATTATTGAAGGCAACGGGGACAGCGTTATCAGTGATTTTAACATTTTTTTAGATAAAAACGGGGAGTATGCCTTCAGCGTGTCGGATACGAAGCTGCTTCGTTTCCTGGCGGATATTTACGGACATGCTTCCATTGACAGCCTGAAGGAAAAGGAAAAAAATGCCACGCCTCAGGATGTGATAGATTTTATGGCCACCAATTATGGTATCGGCGAACGGACGGATCCGGATGACAGAACTACCTTTGTACCCGGAAAAGGCTATACGAAGGAAGAGGTATTGAAGCTTGTCATTATCCGCTATGCCATGAGTGCCAACAGCTTCCAGAAATACATACCCACAACCATTGCCACGGATGTGAGCGAGAAAACGGTAGCGGCGGTCAAGGAGAACAATGATGCGCTGCTGGGGATTGATATTGCGGAGGATACCATAAGACGGTATGTGGACGGCACCTATTTTTCCCATATAATCGGCTATACCGGAAAGATTTCCTCAGAGGAGCTTAAGAGCCTGAATGAAGAAACGAGTCAGGGCGGGGATGATGAGGGACGGTATGAAATGAATGATACCGTAGGGAAATCCGGAATTGAAAAGGTGATGGAAACCTATCTGCAGGGTGAGAAGGGCCGGGAAACCATTTACGTGGATAACCTTGGCAAGGAAATTGATTCGGAGGGACGGGTGGAGCCTGTCGCCGGAAATGATGTTTATCTCTCCCTGGATGCCGATCTCCAGGAGGCTATATATAATATCCTGGAGCAGAGCATTGCCGGCCTGCTTCTTGAAAAAATTGAAAATATCAAGGAATTCAATCTGGCGCCCAATGCAAAGACCTCCGGTATAAGGATTCCGATAGATGATGTATATTTTGCACTGTTCAATAACAATGTAATCAATCTGGACCATCTGGCCTCTCCTCAGGCAGAGGAAAACGAAAAAGCGGTCTATGAGGCCTTCCGCCAGAAGAAGGAAAAGGTATGGAACTGGCTGACACAGGAACTGTATCAGGACAGGACTCCTTATAATCAGCTGAAGGAAGAGTATCAGAGCTATGAAAGCTATATCGTAACCAATCTTCTTATTAATGATACCAGGGTTCTGAAGGTGGATACTTCCGATGAGGTTTACAGGACATGGACGGAAGAGGAAACGATTTCCCTGAGTGAATTCCTGGAATATGCCATTGCCCAGAACTGGGTGGACGTGAGCCGTCTGGATATGGATATGCAGTATGCGGATTCTTCTGAGGTTTTCGACCGCCTGGCGGAATATATCAGCCAGGAGCTGGAAAAGACATCCTTTTATAAAAAATTGTATAAATATATGATCCGGGATAATTCAATCAGCGGGAAACAGGTATGCCTGGTACTGATTGAGCAGCAGATTGTTTCTGTTTCTGAGGAACAGCGCGCGGCCCTGGAAAATGGCAGTGTTTCCGCATATCAGTTTATGCGGAAGCTAATTGAAAACCTGCAGATTACGCCTGCACAGCTGGCGCTTGATCCTTTTTCAGGCTCCTGCGTTGTGGTGGATCCCAATACCGGCGAGGTGCTGGCGCTTGTCAGCTATCCCAGCTATGATAATAATAAGCTGGCAAACGGCATTGATGCGGAGTATTATGCGTCGCTTCAGAATGATTTGTCCCTGCCTTTGTGGGACTATGCGACGCAGATGCGCTCGGCGCCAGGGTCTACCTATAAAATGGTGGTTGCTTCCGCCGCGCTTATGGATGGTATCATCAATCTGTCCAGCACGGTAGACTGTGTGGGAACCTTTACACGGTACTCTGATATTGTCATGAGATGCTGGAACAGATCCGGCCACGGCAATCTGAACGTAACCGAGGCAATCACGCATTCCTGCAACTATTTCTTCTATGAAATGGGCTACCGTTTTGGCCAGTCAGGAGATCCGGAGAGCGGTACAGACTTCAATCTGGCGAATGAACGGATGCGTGAGTATGCGGATCTTTACGGGTTGACGGAAAAATCCGGCATCGAAATTGAAGAATCCGCACCCCAGTTTTCCCTTGTCAACCCTTCCCAGTCCGCTATCGGGCAGGGCGAGCATAACTACACTACCGTAGGGCTTGCCAGATATGTGGCGACAGTTGCCAACAGCGGTACCTGTTATAACCTGAGCCTGCTTGATAAAGTAACGGATCGAAGCGGAAACCTGCTGAAAGACTTTTCACCGGAAGTACGCAATACCATAGAAATGCCGACCTCCTACTGGGATGCCATTCACCGCGGTATGCGCGGTGTGGTGGAGGCCAAAAAGTATTTTGTTGATTCAGGCATCATTGCCGCCGGTAAGACAGGTACGGCTGAGGAAAGCAAGACACGGCCGCCGCATGCCTTATTCGTGGGCTATGCGCCCTTTGACAAACCGGAAATCGCCCTCGCCACCAGAATCGGAAACGGTTATTCCTCCGATTATGCGGCGCAGATTTCCTGTAAGGTAATGCAGTACTACTTTAACCCGGAAAAGGAAGAAGAAATTATCAGCGGCACCGCAAACCATCTTGAGGCGGTTACCTCTGCAGGAGACTGATAACCGATGCGTGCCGGAACACACTGACGGGAGCAGGATTGAAGTTTTCAATTCCCTTAAGCAAAGGTGTGCAAGGGCACACAGACGGGAGTAAGCGATGAAAAATGCCGTAATTGTTAAAAGCTTTCAGAACGGGCTTATCCTGTATCTGGACAAAGAAATAGAATTCGAAGAGCTGCTGGAAGAGGTGGCGGCAAAATTTAAGGAATCGGAGCGCTTTTTCAAGGATGCCGCCGTGGCGGTATCCTTTGTGGGACGCAGCCTGACTCTGGAAGAGGAAACCAGGCTGGTGGAAGCCATTATGGACAATTCCAGCCTGAACATCACCTGCATTGTAGGCAGGGATGAAGAAACCGAGAGGTTTTATGCCAGGGCCCTGGAGTGCGTCGGAAGAAAGAAGGCGCAGGAGGAATCTGCCGGGCAGTTCTACCGGGGAACCCTGAGGAAGGGACAGATTCTGGAAACCGAATCAAGCATAATAGTTCTGGGAGATGTCAATCCGGGATCCAGCGTGATTTCGGCCGGAGACATCGTCGTACTGGGAAGCCTGCGCGGCAATGCCTATGCGGGCGGCAGCGGACGATCGGAGCATTATGTGGCAGCGCTTGAAATGGCCCCGCAAAAAATTAAAATCGGGGATTTCAAATATATTACCAATGAAAAAAGTAAATGGGCCTTCGGGTCCAAAAGGGAGGAACGGACAGACGGGAATCCCGGAGGAATACAGCCGCAGATGGCTTATGTGGAAAATAACAGCATAATCCTGAAACCAATTACGAATGAATTACTGAACGCCCGCTGAAAAAGGGACGCTCAGGGGACAAATATTTCTCACCGGAGGTATTTGCATGAGTGAAGTAATTGTTGTTACGTCAGGAAAAGGCGGTGTGGGCAAAACGACCACGTCCGCAAACGTAGGGACCGGCCTGGCTGCCATGGGCAAAAAAGTCGTTCTGATAGATACCGATATAGGTCTTCGGAATCTGGATGTGGTCATGGGGCTGGAAAACCGGATCGTATACAATCTGGTGGATGTGGTTGAAGGCAACTGCCGTGTAAAGCAGGCATTAATCAAGGACAAGCGCTACAGCAGCCTGTATCTGCTTCCTTCCGCCCAGACCAGGGACAAAACATCCGTCAATGAAAGCCAGATGATCAAACTGATTGAGCATCTGAAAAGCCAGTTTGATTACATCATTCTTGACTGTCCGGCAGGCATTGAACAGGGCTTTAAGAATGCCATAGCCGGCGCGGACCATGCGCTTGTTGTCACTACGCCGGAGGTTTCCGCCATCCGCGATGCGGATCGCATCGTCGGCCTGCTGGAAGCCCATGAATTTTCAAAAATCGACCTGGTCATCAACCGTATGCGCTTTGATATGGTGAGAAGAGGAGATATGATGACGCCTGATGACGTGGTTGACATACTCTCCATTCCTCTTATTGGTATTGTGCCGGACGATGAAAATGTGGTTATTGCCACCAACCAGGGCGAACCGCTTGTAGGGAACAACACGCTGGCAGGACAAGCCTATCAGAATATCTGCCTCAGAGTCCTGGGAAAGGAAGTGCCATTCCTGGATCTGGAACATCCGGTCTCCTTGTGGGCAAGGTTTACCGGAATATTTCATAAGAGTCAGGAGGGGCGGATATCATGAGATTACCTAATTTATTCAAAAAGAAGAGTTCCAGGGAAATTGCAAAGGACAGGCTTAAAATCCTTCTTATCTCAGACCGGGCCGGCTGTTCGCCTGAAATGCTGGATATGATTAAACAGGATATCGCCAAGGTTATTTCCAAGTACATGAAAATAGACACAAACAATATGGAAATCCAAATCAGTAAATCCACCATCCGGGGCAGAGGCAAAAACCCGACCCTGTATGCGGACATTCCAATCCTGGATCTCCATAACTAGCTCGGATACACTGTCTGCCGTACATTTCCGGTGCGGCGGACCGGAGGAAAGAATGCTGAAAAGATACAAACTAAGAAATTACGACTTTAAACTGATTCTGCTGGTGCTTGCCATATCCATAATCGGTATTATGGCTGTGGGAAGCGCTAAGGAATCTCTGCAGAGCAAGCAGATTGCCGGTGTGGCGATGGGAATTGTCCTCATGATATTCATTTCATTGATTGACTATTCCCAGCTGCTTCGGCTATACTGGTTCTATTATATTTTTTCCATAAGTATACTGGTTGCGGTTTTGATATGGGGAGAAAAGGTGAACGGCGCCAGGCGGTGGATCGATATTCCGCATCTGTTTCAGTTCCAACCGTCAGAAATTGCAAAAATTTTATTGATTTTATTCTATGCACAGTTTATTATGAAATATAAGGAGAAGTTTAATACATTTAAAATACTTCTCTTGTGTGTGGTGTTGATGCTGCCGGCTATTATTCTTGTATACAAAGAGCCTAACCTGTCCACGACAATTCTGTACTGCATTATTTTCTGCGTACTGATGTTTGTGGGCGGCCTTAATTACAAAATAATAGGAGGAGTTTTAGCTGTGGTTGTGCCGTCTCTGGCGATCGCTTTTTATCTGGTGATGCAGCCCGGACAGCAGCTGATTGAGAATTATCAGCTGACCCGTATCCTGGCATGGCTGAATCCGGAGAAATATGCGGATGCCGAGGCCTATCAGCAGCTCAATTCGGTGATGGCTATAGGTTCGGGCCAATTATGGGGGAAAGGCCTGAATAACAATGTAATAGCGTCAGTAAAGAACGGCAATTTCATTTCAGAACCTGAGACAGACTTTATTTTTGCCGTAATCGGGGAAGAGATGGGGTTCGTGGGCGCCTGTATTGTGATTGTACTGCTCATGCTTATCGCATTGGAATGCATTTCCATTGCCAGAACAGCCAAGGACACCTCCGGAATGATAATTGCTTCCGGTATGGCCGCGGTGATAGGCTTCCAGAGCTTTATGAATATCGCGGTAACCACAATGATTATGCCGAATACAGGAATTCCGCTTCCCTTTGTCAGCAACGGTATGACGTCTCTGCTGAGTCTGTTTATAGGAATGGGATTCGTACTGAACGTTCGATTACAGAGAAAAAATTTATACTAGTATAGGAGAAGGTTGCTATGAATATTGCATTGATTGCGCATGACGCAAAGAAAAAGCTTATGCAGAACTTCTGCATTGCTTACAGAGGAATTTTGACTAAAAACGAGCTTTTTGCTACGGGTACGACAGGAAGGCTGATTGAAGAAGTGACCAATCTGAACGTCCACAAGTTTCTTGCCGGGCATTTGGGAGGCGAACAGCAGATAGGGGCACAGATTGAACACAATGAAATCGATCTTGTAATTTTCCTCCGGGATCCGCTGACACCCAAGTCCCATGAACCGGATGTCAATAATGTGGTGCGCTTGTGTGATATCCATAATATTCCGCTTGCTACCAATCTTGCAACTGCAGAACTGTTAATCAAATCACTTGACAGAGGGGATTTGGAATGGCGTGAAATGTACAAGTAATCTGAAGAAGAAATTCCTTGCCAGGGCAGCCTGTGTCTGTTTGCTGTTTTCGGTGTCCGCCGGGACGCTTGGCGGCTGCGGCAATAAGGAAATACCCTTTGCCTATAACCCCAATTATGAGGTATCCAGCTATCGGGTTGTAAATGAAGTATCCAGCGTTGTTGCTTCTTCCTTTGCAGAGAACCTCTGTGTGGTGAACAGTGATGTGGGAACCGACAACCAGGCTGTTGACATGACGGAAGCCACGTCAGCCGGACTTTTTGATCTTAACAGCAATAAAGTCATGTATGCCAAGAATATTCACGAAAGGCTCCAGCCGGCCAGTCTGACCAAAATTATGACTGCGCTGGTTGCGCTTAAGTACGGCAATCCGGACGATTTAATCACGGTAACCGATGAAGCGGCCATTACGGAATCCGGCGCTGCCCTTTGTGGCTTGAAGACGGGAGATCAGCTGACCCTGAACCAGGCGCTGCATGCCCTGCTCATCCATTCCGCCAACGATGCCGCAGCAGCCATTGCTGTTCATATCGGAGGGAGCCTGGACGGCTTTGCGGAGCTGATGAACCAGGAAGCACTGGCAATCGGAGCGACAAACAGCCATTTTGTGAATCCTCACGGACTGACTGAGGACAATCATTATGTTACGGCATATGATTTGTATCTGATATTTAATGAAGCATTAAAGAATGACCTGATAAACGAAATCATTCATATGACCAGTTATGAAACGGTTTTTATGGACAAGGACGGCAAGTCCAAAACCTTTTCCTTTACGACAACCAATCAGTACCTGAAAGGGACTTACAAAGCGCCGGAGCAGGTCACTGTTATCGGAGGAAAGACGGGAACGACCAGCGCGGCCGGAAACTGCCTGATCCTTCTCTCCAAGGACACCTCAGGGAATCCTTATATTTCCGTAATTCTCCATTCTTCGGACAGGGCAGTCCTCTATACGGAGATGACAGAGCTTTTAAATGTAATTAATTAAAAAGGTTGTTTTTTAATCAGATATCAACTATAATAATATCATATTTAAAAGGCGTGTAAGAATCGCCAATTTACTTTAGGAGGGATTACAATGGTTCAGTTAATCGTAGGCAAGAAGGGGAAAGGCAAGACAAAACAATTATTGGATAAAGTAAACACCGAAGTAAAAGAAGTCTCCGGAAATATTGTCTATCTGGACAAAAGTACGAAGCATATGTTTGAACTGAATAACAAGGTAAGGCTGATTGATGTTTGTGAATTCATGGTGGAGAACAGCTCCGAATTTATCGGTTTTATCTGCGGTATCGTTTCCCAGGACCGTGACCTTGAAAAGATGTTTTTAGACAGCTTCCTGAAGATCGCCTGTCTGGGTGATGATGGTGATATCCTTCCGGTAGTTGAAAAGTTGGAAAAAGTCAGTGAAAGTTTTGGCGTTGATTTCGTTCTCAGTGTTTCTAAGGACGAGCAGGAATTGCCCGAAAGCCTGAAATCGAAGATTATTGTATCTCTTTAAAATAAAGGATAAAAGCCTCGGATGCTTTCCGGGGCTTTTTTAAACGGATTGTTGCCGCAGGAAGGCACCAGCGGAAGCAGTTGGAGGCACCGGCGGAGAAAATGAAAAAAGTGACCCGGAGGAATGTGGATTGGCTGGCAGGAATAACGGTAAAATCAGACAATACAGGAAACCGCTGAATATTAATCTGGGGATAATTATCTTTAGTGTTATTTTCATCTATATTGTTATCTGCGTTTTCCTTTACTTTACGGATAAACATATTATGGGGTACGAGGTAAAGACGGGTTCTCTTTCCGTCGGCAATGTATATCAGGGAATCGCGCTCAGACAGGAAACCATTGTCATGAGCACTGATTCTGGATACATAAATTACTATGCGAGGGAAGGGGAAAGAGTCGGTTCCGGCAAGCTGGTGTGCAGCATCGATGAAAGCGGCCAGCTCAAGGAGCTGTTCGATGCCAATAAGGCGGATGATACGCAGCTGTCTGACAGCGATCTTTCCGATATCCGGAGTGAAATTACAGGCTATATGAACGGCTTTGACAGGAAACAGTTTTCCGGGGTATATGATTTCAAATACTCTCTGGAGGGTACGGCGCTGAAGCTTGCCAACATTAATGTGCTGCAGGATCTGCAGTCGCTGAATTCTTCCGCCTCTTCCCTGATAACGCTCTGCAGCGCGCCGGTTTCCGGCATTGTGGTTTATTCCACTGATGGCTTCGAGGCGATTTCGGCGGATCAGATTACCGCTGATATGTTTGACAGGGAGAAGTATGAGAAGAAGCAGCTGATAAATAATGACCTTGTGGCGGCGGGAGATGCGCTGTACAAGCTCTCCACGGATGAAAACTGGTCTATTGTCATCCAGATGGATGCGGAGCGTGCGCAGGAGCTTCTGGAGGAAGACTATGTACAGGTACGTTTCCTGAAAAACCAGTTCAGTTCCTGGGCCAAAGTGAATGTGCTCAATAATGCGGACGGGAATACTTACGTAAAGCTTGACTTCAATAATTCCATGATAACCTTCTGTGCGGACCGCTTTATTGATATTGAACTGGTTACCAAAGAGGAACAGGGGCTGAAGGTGCCCAATTCCGCCATAGCGGAAAAGGAATTTTTCCTCATCCCCAAGGATTATGTAACCAAAGGAAATAACAATGAAAACGGGGTTTTGAAGGAAACCTATACGGAAAACGGGGAAGTTACGACAGAGTTTATTGCCACCTCCATTTATTATGAAACGGATGATGATTACTACATCGACAATTCTATCCTGGAGCTGGGCAACAATCTGGTGAAGCCCGATTCCACGGACAAGTATACCATATCCCGCAGCGCTACGCTGATCGGGGTTTATAATATCAACAAGGGTTATGCCGATTTCAAGGAAATACAGATCCTGTCCCAGAATGATGAATACGCGATAATCAAATCCAATACGACCTATGGACTGAGCGCTTATGATCGGATTGTGCTGGATGCGGAAACGGTGAACGGGGACGAATTTATCAATGACTGACGTTAGCTGAAAGGAGAGGCATATGATTAAGGAGAATCTGAACAGAGTACAGGAGAACATCAGGAATGCCTGTGCCAGGGCGGGACGGAAGCAAGATGAGGTCACCCTGATTGCGGTCAGCAAAACCAAGCCGGTTTCCATGCTGGAGGAGGCCTATGCGCTGGGTGTCCGGGATTTCGGGGAAAACAAAGTACAGGAGCTGGTAGACAAGGCAGGGCAGCTGCCAGAGGATATCCGCTGGCATATGATTGGCCATCTGCAAAGGAATAAGGTAAAGTATATAATTGACAAGGTATATCTGATTCACAGTGTTGACTCTCTGCGGCTGGCGGAGGAAATCAGCAAGGAAGCGGTAAAGCACGGCGTTACGGCGAACATATTGATCGAGGTGAATGTGGCAGGCGAGGAAAGCAAGTTTGGCGTTTCGCCGGAGGATACGCCCGGGCTTATTGAGGAGATTTCCAGGCTGCCTGCAATACAGGTGCGCGGGCTTATGACGATAGCGCCTTTTGTCGAAAAAGCTGAAGATAGCAGGATAATTTTCAATGCATTACTAAAGTTATATGTTGACATAAGTAGAAAAAACATTGATAATGTACATATGGATTTTCTTTCAATGGGGATGACTGGGGATTATGAGGTGGCAGTAGAAGAGGGTGCCACCTTTGTACGCGTGGGTACGGGAATATTTGGTGAAAGATCCTACCGGATAACGGAATAGCTGTCCGGCAGTAATCATAAAGGAGATTGAGCACGATGGGTGTAATGGACAAGTTCTTGAGCTATATGAGACTGAATGGTGAAGATGATTATGATGATTACGACGAAGATGATTATGATGATTACGATGAACCTGTAGAGAAAATCTCGAAACTGACACCTAAGACGAAATCGGAGCCTGTTCAGGATGAGGAGAAGATCCGGAAGGTATCACCCAAGGTAACACCCATGCGGCAGCCCCACAAAACCGCAGGCAACGGGATGGAAGTATGTGTGATTAAGCCTACAACCATAGAAGACGCCAGAGAAATTACAGAAACACTCCTTGCAAACCGTACCGTAGTATTGAATCTGGAAGGGCTGGATGTGGACATTGCCCAGCGGATCATTGATTTTACATCGGGCTCCTGCTTTGCAATCAGCGGCAATCTTCAGAAGATTTCACATTACATATTTATAATCACGCCGGCCAGCGTGGACATTTCCGGGGACTTCCAGGAGATTTTCAGCGGTTCGGTGGATGTACCTGGATTTTCCAGTTAAGCCAGCGTAAGTTCAGTTTGTCAGCGTCGTCGCGAGGCGGCGCTTTTTTGAGGGCATAGAGACGTATTTTCAGAGATAATAAAGATAAAGGCGAGGTGGCATGATGGCAGAAAAAATGACGGTTTCTTATCAGAAGAAGCCCTGCTACGATATTGTGTTTGAGAGGAGTTTTGAAGGGCTTGCAGCGCAGCTGCAGGAGCTGCAGTGCGAGGACAGAAAGCTTTGCATCGTAACGGACTCCAATGTAGGGCCGCTGTATGCGGATGCGGTGCGTGAGGCAGTTGCCCCTGTATGTGCCGGAGTTGATATTTTTACATTTCCGGCAGGGGAGGAAAATAAGAACCTGGATACGGTAAAGCTTCTGTATTCCTTCCTGATAGAGAGGCATTATTCAAGAAAGGACTGGCTTGTTGCGCTGGGAGGAGGGGTAACCGGGGACTTAACGGGCTTTGCGGCAGCTACCTATCTGCGCGGCATTGATTTTATCCAGATCCCGACCACACTGCTTTCCCAGGTGGACAGCAGCATCGGCGGAAAAACAGGCGTTGATTTTGAACAGTATAAGAATATGGTGGGCGCGTTCCATATGCCCAGGCTGGTATATATGAATCTTGCAACATTGGCGACGCTGGAGCCGCGTCAGTATTACAGCGGTTTCGCAGAGGCCATGAAGTCCGGCCTCATCAGGGATGCCAGATATTATGAATGGCTGGTTTCCAACATGTATGAAATCTGTGACAGAGATCCTGATACGGTGGAGGAGATGGTTCGCCGCAGCTGCGACATCAAGCGTAAAATTGTAGAGAATGATCCCACAGAAAAGGGAGAGCGTGCGCTCCTGAATCTGGGACATACTATCGGCCATGCGGTGGAAAAGGCCAAAAACTTTACATTGACCCATGGGGAATGCGTGGCGCTGGGCTGTGTGGCCGCCGCGTTCATTTCCTGGAAGAAGGAGATGCTTCCCATGGAGGAATATTATGAAATCAGGGATATGTTCGTGCCCTTTAACCTGCCCATTTCTGCTGATGATTTGGACCGTGAGGAGATTTTGGAGCTTACGAAGTCGGATAAGAAAATGGAAGCGGGACATATTAAATTTGTCCTCCTTCAGAAAATCGGAAAAGCCGTGCTGGATACCACTGTAACCGAGGAGGAAATCCTGGCGGCGATAGACGAAATTAATTTTACGGAAGAGGATGCAAATGAATAAGATGAAAAAATTCTGGCTGCCGGATCTCCTGATTGTCCTGGCGGGCATTCTGCTGGATCAGTTTACCAAGTATCTGGCGGTCATATATTTGAAAGGGCAGGAAGCTGTTTCCCTGATTCCCGGCGTATTGGAACTGAGATATCTGGAAAACCGCGGCGCAGCCTTTGGTATGATGCAGGGGGGAAAAATATTTTTCCTGATCATCACGCCGATTATTCTGGCGCTGGTGGTTTATGCGATGTATAAAATGCCGTCTGTCGGCAAATACCGGATACTGCATATCCTGCTTGCCTGTGTGGCTGTTGGCGCCGTGGGCAACATGATAGACCGTATCAGGCTGGACTACGTGGTGGATTTCATCTATATCAGCCTGATAGATTTTCCGATCTTTAATGTGGCTGATATGTTTGTATCCATTGCCTGTGTGGTGGGCGCAGTCCTGATTTTGTTCAGCAATAAATATAAGGACGATGATTTCAGCTTCCTGTCATGGAAGAAGAAGGATAAAGAATAGACGGGGGAAGTGGAATGCCGGATCTGTTTCGGTTTCAGGTAACAGAAGAGTATGAAGAGGAAAGAATCGATAAGTATATGTCCATACTTATCGATTCTTTGTCGCGTTCCTTTATTCAGAAAATGATGAAGGAAGATAAGGTGCTGGTGAATGGAAAACCGGTGAAGGCCAATTACCGGCTGAAAACGGAGGATGAAATCTGCTTTGAGCTTCCGGAAGCGGTAGAACCGGATATTGAGCCGGAAAATATACCGCTGGACATCCTTTATGAGGATGCTGATGTGCTGGTGGTGAACAAGCCGAAGGGAATGGTCGTCCATCCGGCGGCAGGCCATTACAGCGGTACGCTGGTTAATGCGCTGATGTATCATTGTAAGGGCAGCCTTTCGGGAATTAACGGCTGTCTGCGCCCGGGAATCGTGCACCGGATTGATATGGATACCACAGGCAGCCTGATTGTCTGCAAAAATGACATTGCCCATGCCTCCATAGCCGCGCAGCTGAAGGAGCATTCCATTGTACGGCGCTACAGGGCAATTGTGTGGGGCGTAATAAAGGAAGAGGAAGGCTGCGTGGATATGCCGATAGGAAGGCATCCTTCTGATAGGAAAAAAATGGCGGCAGGAGTCCGGAATGGGAAAGAGGCTGTCACACATTATCGTGTTCTGGAGCGTTTCCGTAGCTATACCTATATCGAATGCAGGCTGGAAACCGGACGGACGCACCAAATTAGAGTGCATATGGATTCCATCGGGCACCCTATTCTGGGAGATCCGGTTTATGGGAACAGGAAATGCCCTTTTCAGCTTCAGGGACAGACCCTGCATGCCATGACCCTGGGCTTTATCCATCCGGTGACCGGAGAATATGTGGAAACCACTGCGCCCTTGCCCGGATATTTTCAGCATCTGCTGGACACTCTCCCAAAATAAATTTTTTGGGAGAAGCGGGAAATAAGCCTCATTTTTAGCGTGTATCGTGCTGAAAACTAAATTTTTTATAAAATAAGTAAAGACTTTGTTAAAATTTGTGCTTCAAAGTGTTGAATTATGGAATAAATTGTGCTAAATTATAAATAGTCCGTCAGTCCTTTACCGCATCATAGCGGTAAAGCGGAAGAAGGCACAATCATATAACCACGATATAAGGGGTATCAACATGGAGATGGCACAATATCTTGACCGTTTACTGCTCAGGTATTCGGGCACGTTTGATATATATAAACCATACTTCATAGATGGCAAGGAGTACCCGGCTTACGGGTACTTTTTTTCACATCTGGAGAAGTATGTACTGGTACGGGAAGCCAATTTATGGGCTTCGGACAGTTATGAGCACATTCTGTTCATCACAGCGGATAAAATTACGGAAGAGCATGTGAAGGAAGCGCAGGATGTGATTCAGAACTATATGGAGCCGAAGCTGGTGAGAAAGGGCGCCAGGGTGCCGGAGAAGGATCATATGTACAGCTTCCTGACGGTGATTCTGCTCAGCCAGTACCCGCCCGACAGGAATACGCTGAAAAGCGTAAAGAGATATTCCTTTGATAAGGGATACAGGTTCAACCTCAGAGGCTTCAGTACAGGGCATATGGCATTGGTCAGCATGGAGGATCGCAAGATCACATGCAACCGCGCAGCAGCGAAGAAGGTAAAGCTGCTGAAGGAGATATTTGAGGAGGTTGACGCAGGAAAGCCCGGCTTTGACGAGCTTTGTGAAAAGAAGGATGTGAAGCCCTTTTCACAGAAAGGCCGTACCGGCGATGGAGAACGGGAGCCGGAGGACGGGGAAAAACAAGGGTTATAGGACAGACGCCGGCAGGTTTCGGAGTTTCCCGGGCCGCGGTTCTGTTTTTTATAACGTCACACAAGCCAAAATTTTTTAACAAACAGGAGGGATTTAGTGTGAGTGCAATTGTTCTTATTTTACTTGCTATTGTCATTTTTGTCGTAGCATACAATACATACGGCAAATATCTGGCAAAGGCGTGGGGCTTAAGCTCCCAGAATGAAACACCGGCCCATACCATGGAAGACGGTGTGGACTATGTTCCGGCGAAGACACCGATTCTGCTGGGCCACCATTTTTCATCCATCGCCGGCGCCGGTCCTATCAACGGACCTATCCAGGCGGCTCTGTTCGGCTGGGTTCCGGTATTTTTATGGATTGTTATCGGCGGTATTTTCTTCGGGGCTGTTCAGGACTTCGGCTCCATCTTCGTATCCATCCGTCATCAGGGAAAATCCCTGGGAGAGGTTATTGAGGAGAACATCGGCCATCGCTGCAAGGTGCTTTTCACCGTTTTTGCATGGCTTGTACTGCTGCTGGTTATCGCTGCATTTGCGGATATCGTAGCCGCCAGCTTTACCTGCGGCGAAGGTGTAACCGGGATATTCCCCGGTGCGGTTGAGGGTACTGCCAATGGTTCCGTAGCCATGGCATCCATCCTTTTCATTCCGCTGGCAATTATTTTCGGCGTACTGGTTTACAGAAAGAATGCGCCGCTGATTGTTTCCACCATTGTAGGCGTGGTTCTGCTTGCTATCTGCATCGGAATCGGCCTTGTATGCCCGATTAACCTTCCCAAGAGCTTCTGGATTGGTTTTGTATTTATTTACATCTGTATTGCGTCCGTTACGCCTGTATGGATTCTGCTCCAGCCGAGAGATTATCTGAACAGTTTCCTGCTGTATTTTATGATGGCCGCGGCAATTGTGGGAATTATCGGAGCGCATCCTACAATTGTAACTCCCGCTTATGTGGGCTTCAAGGTAGGAAGCAGCTATCTGTTCCCCGTACTGTTCATCACCGTGGCCTGCGGCGCCGTATCCGGCTTCCATTCCCTAATTGGTTCCGGTACGACCTCAAAGCAGCTGGATCATGAACAGGACGCGCTGGCAATTGGATATGGTTCCATGTTAATCGAATGCGTTCTGGCAGTTATTTCCCTGATCGCTATCGGTACGCTTTCTGCGGACGGTTCCATCCCTGCGGATATGGCATCACCTACTGTAGTATTTGCATCCGCCGTCAAGGGCTTTTTCGTAAAAATGGGCTTCAATGCCACTGCGGCTCAGGCAACTTATACCATCATCGCCCTGGCGGTGTCCGCATTTGCCCTGACTTCACTGGATACCGGTACGAGATTGGGACGTTTCATGTTCCAGGAGCTGTTCGCCGGAAACGGGGAAAAGAAGAACGTGCTCAGCAATATGTATGTGGCTACCATTATTACCGCTTTCTTCGGCTTCGTACTGTGCCTGGCAGGCTATCAGAATGTATGGCCGCTGTTCGGCGCCTGTAACCAGCTGGTTGCCGTACCTGCATTCCTTGCCATTGCGGTATATCTGGCTAAGACCAACAAGCCTAACCGGATGCTGTATTTCCCTATGGTATTCATGCTCGTTGCGTGTATTTCTTCCCTGATCCTTTCCTTTAAGAACAATGTTGTGAAGCTGATGGGCGGCACAGGCACTGTTATTAAGGAAGGCCTTCAGTGTGTAGTTATCATACCTATCGTTATTCTTGCTGTTATTCTCGTTGTAGAAGGCGGCAAGGTGCTCATCGATTATGAAAAAATGAAAAAACATTAAAGAAACGGCACGATTGGAATTAGGAAAACAGAATAATATGTGCTGAAATGGCGGAAACTCCGCGGTTGTGACAGACCGGGGAGTTTTTGCTTTTTATCATTGAATTTTTATCAGTTTTTCTTTATAATAGTATTTATGAAAGGTAGCTTGCTTACCTTGAACAAGGAGGTAGTTGTATGAATACAATCATAACAATAGGCCGTCAGTTTGGCTCAGGCGGACGTGAAATCGGCGAGAAGGTAGCAGAATATTTTGGCATCAAATGCTTAGATAAGGAGCTTCTGACAAGGGCAGCCAAGGAAAGCGGCTTTTGTGAGGAGATGATTAAGAGCCACGATGAGAGACCTACCAACTCCTTCCTCTATAACCTGGTAATGGATACCTATTCCTTCGGTTATAATGCGTCATCCTTTATGGATATGCCCATCAGCCATAAGGTATTTCTTGCCCAGTTTGATACCATTAAGAAAGCGGCGGAAGAGGGACCCTGCGTTATTGTAGGACGCTGTGCCGATTATGCGCTGCATGATTTCAAGAACTGCATCAATCTTTTCATCTATGGCGATGAGGAGACCAAGGTTAAGCGTATTATGGGCAAGTACAGCCTGACCGAAGACAAAGCAAAAGACATGATAGTTAAGAAGGATAAACAGCGTCAGAGCTATTATAATTATTATTCCTCCAAGAAATGGGGCCGTGCCGACAGCTATGATTTCTGCCTGAACAGCTCAGTGCTGGGTGTGGAGGGGACTGTGAAGCTGATCATCCAGATTATTGAAGACTTTGAGAATCAGAATAATCCGGGCGCCAAAGCCTGACGGGATGCACCGGCAGACCGGCTAATGTATGCAGGATTAAAAGCTATAATTAATGAAAGATTAACAGGAGGAAAGCAGAATTCCCGGGAAGGATGCTTTCCTTTTTGCCTGAAAAGGGGAAACAGGGAATATGCCGAACAGGATTCTTATTATTGATGATGATAAAGATTTGTGCAGGCTGCTTCAGTAAAGCCTCCGCCAGATGTCTGCTGAGGCCGATGTCTGCTACAGCGGAAATGTAGGAATCTCATTCATGCAGAAAAGAGAATACCATCTTGTGGTTCTTGATATTTTTATGCCGGGGATGGATGGCTTTGAAACGCTTGAGAAGATACGTCTCCTGGGAAATGTTCCGGTGCTCATGCTGGCGGCGAAGGACGACAATGCCTCTAAGGTGAAGAGACTGCAGATGGGAGCGGATGATTATCTGAGCACACCCGGATATCGTTGTGGAAAAGAAATCTGATTCTCCGGATGAGGATAAGAAGATTGTGAACTCGTTTCGCAATTACCTAGATTTTACTGGGGAAGCTGATGGTATTATTGGTTGTGGTCAGCTTTTTGGGAGTGGTCAGCAGCGTTTTGGGGAGTCTTTTGGGAGCGGCGCTGAAATTACCTGGAATTAGCGCCGGGAGTGTCCTGATGTGGTCTGTTCGGATTATATGCGCAAATATTCTGATTTTTGCGGCAGTCCTTCCCATAACGGTTTTGGCTGCCTGCAAGGAGGGCGCCATGCTGGCCGGGACCGCGGCTGCCTTCGTTTACGGATTCCTGGCCTCCATTGATTGGAAGCCGATGAATTATTATCCTGTTAAGGCGGTTATGATTCTGCTAAGGCCGGAATATGGGGATAAATATGACTGGCTGCATTATTCCAGGCCAATTGCAGCTGCGGTCATTGCTGCGGTGTTCCTGGCGTCATTTGTTCTGATAAAAAGGATGAAGCCGGCTAAAAGGAAAAACAGGGCATCGAAGGCGAGCAGAAAAAGAGGATGGTAGGGGAGCTGTCCGGATTTTCCGGGGCTGCTGCGGCAGAGGAAAAGGCAGCGGACCGGCTGAAAGGAACGTACCAGGATAAAGGAACGTGCCAGGATAAAGGAACGTGCCAGGATAAAAGACTGTGCCAAGATAAAGTACTGTGACTTGTAACGCGGATTCCGGCATGTTATAATCACCCATGGATGAAAATGGGAGCGCACGCTTTTATACAGACGGAAAAGAGGGATATTTATGGTACCGGTTCTGGCCAGAATGTCAGTGGTCATTAAAGCACAGTATGAAACCTCCGTGATGACGGGGAACTATGAAATGGGTTACGTCTGCGGCCTGTTGTGCCGGCTGGCGGGCATTACGCCGCCTCCCCTGGAAACGCCGCTTAAGCTGCAGGAGAAGATGATGGCGGCCCTGGAAGGCTACAACGCCGCGGATGAGCGGGAAAAGAACGTCATCCGGATGTTGAAGTATTATAAACCAGATGATAACATGGACGACCAGGTAAAGGAACTGTTTTCGATGGGACTGGAAGAAAACAGGCCCTGGCAAAGATAAGACAAAACGTTCTGCAGGGCAGTATCCGCCCCGCCGGGCGGAGGAGAATGCTAATGACAAAGAAAAAAATATTGCTGCTTACCACCGGAGGCACCATTGCCTCCCACAAAACAGAGCATGGACTGGCGCCGGCGCTGACCGCGGAGGAAATTCTGGAATTTCTGCCTTTTATGGATAATGTGTGCAGCCTGGAGGCGCAGAATCTGTTTGGCATAGACAGCACCAATATGACCTGTGGGCACTGGATGCAGATCGCACATGCCATAGAGGAAAATTATGAAGCCTTTGACAGCTTCGTAGTCTGTCACGGCACAGATACCATGGCCTATACGGCGGCGGCGCTTTCCTATATGATACAGAACTCCGCGAAGCCCATTGTGCTCACCGGCTCCCAAAGGCCTCTGGAAATGGAGATTTCCGATGCCAGAATGAACCTGCGGGACAGTATCGCCTATGCTCTTGATGATGCGTCCAGCGGGGTGAGCCTTGTGTTCGGAGGAAAAATCATTGCCGGCACCCGTGCAAAAAAAGTGAAAACCATGAGCTATAACGCTTTTGCCAGCATCAATTATCCGGAGCTTGCCGTGATGCGTGATGAACATCTGGTCCGCTACATTGAACCGAAGCCGTTTACAGAACCGGTTTCCTTCTGCCATGAGCTTAATCCCCGGGTATTTCTGCTGAAGCTGACGCCGGGCATGTCCCCGGTCATCCTGAAAGATATTTTCAGCCAGTATGACGGAATCATTGTGGAAAGCTTTGGCGTGGGAGGTATCCCGGACAGCCTGCTTCATGAATTTGTCAGGCTGATGGAAGAGTACGGCTCCAGCAAGGCTGTGGTCATGACCACGCAGGTCACATATGAGGGAAGCAATATTGGCGTTTATGAGGTGGGCAAAAGGGTACAGGAGCAGTTCCCGCTGCTGGAAGCCTACGATATGAACCTGGAAGCGGTCCTCACAAAGCTCATGTGGATACTGGGGCAGAGACCCGGCAGCTTTGAAGCTGTCAGGGAGCTTTTCTACAAAACTGTGAACTACGATATTTACCGTTAAATTTTTCAGAAAAAATATACAGCTCTGTGAATATTTTCCATTCCTCCTTCATATACTTCTTAGTAAGAACAAAACATAACAGGAGGACAACCATGCCGAGAGGAAGAAAAAACAAATCTCTGGATGAAAGAATCCAGGACACGCAGCAGAGTATTTACAATCTGGAAGTAAGGACCCAGGAGCTTTATGAAGAACTGGAAGAGCTTCTGCGACAGAAAAAGAATGAAGAGCTTGAAAAACTATCGGTTGCCCTGGAAGAAGCTGGTGTTTCCGTTGATGAAGTTCTGGCGCAGCTGAAAACAGACGTCCAGGAAAACATCGCCTGAAGCTTTGGACAGCAGCTTATCCGAAAAGGAGAGCAGAGTGTTTTGCCAAAAAGCAGAGCCTCTGTTCTTTTTTGTTTAAAAGAATTAAATTCTTTCAGAGATTTTATGAAAATTTAATAAAGGATTTAAAAATTAGGAGCAAGAAAGAATTGCATCAAATGAATATCCATCATATAATAAAAATTAGCGCACTAAGAAAGGAGGACGGAAATGAGTGTATTAGGAAATCTTTTATGGTTTTTCTGCGGTGGTTTTTTCAGTGCACTGGGCTGGTTTCTGGCCGGAATTCTCTGGAGTATTACCATCATCGGGCTTCCGGTCGGAAAGCAGTGCTTCAAATTTGCGGCCCTGGCGGCATGGCCCTTCGGCAAGGAGATAGTTTGCGGAGGCGGCGCAGGCTCGCTGATTCTGAATATCATCTGGATGATTATTACAGGCATTCCCATGGCTCTTGAGTCGGTAATACTGGGCGTGCTGCTTTGCATTACCATTATCGGGATACCTTTCGGCCTGCAGCATTTCAAAATGGCCAAACTGGCTTTGATGCCCTTTGGCGCGCAGATAATTTATACATAATATACAGGGGGAACTGATGGAACAACAAAAGAGTGAAACAAAGACAAAAAAGAAATTTAATCTGGCGGCGCTGTTTGCGCCGACTGATATGACAGAGGGATCACCGGGGAAAAGAATCGTAGCCTTTGCCATACCTATGCTGATTGGAAATATTGCACAGCAGCTTTATAATACGGTGGACAGCATTGTCGTTGGCCGGTATGTGGGCGACAATGCGCTGGCGGCCGTAGGCAGCGCCAGCCCTATTCTGAACCTTCTGCTGGTTTTGTTCGTAGGAATTTCCGTGGGTGCAAGCATTATGGTTTCCCAGTATTTCGGGGCGAAACAGAGAGAGGAGCTGTCCGGATCCATCGGCTGCAGTATCACGCTGACAGCCATATCCTCGGTTATTATTATGGTGATGGCGCCCTTTGTAGTGAGGCCTCTGCTGCGGCTGCTGAATACGCCGGACAGCATTATGGACTGGTGCGCTTCTTACCTGATTATTCTGTTCGTGGGCATTGCCGGCATGGCTTATTACAATATTTTAAGCGGTATCCTGCGCGGGCTTGGGGATTCCGTTTCCGCGCTGGTGTATCTGCTGGTGGCTACGGTACTGAATATCGCGCTTGACATCCTTTTCGTTGCAAGCTTCCGCATGGGTGTTGCCGGCGTGGCCCTTGCAACTGCAATCGCGCAGGCGGTTTCGGCGATTATGTGTATGTTCAAGCTGGCCAACATGAAGGAAATTTTTGATCTGAAGCTTCATTATCTGAAGCCCGGGAAAAAGCATACAACGGATATGATCCGGCTGGGCCTGCCCTCCGGCTTTACGCAGGCGATTTTTTCCATGGCCATGATCGTCGTTCAGTCGCTGACGAACAGCTTCGGTGAAATGTTTATCGCAGCCAACGTAATTATTATGCGTGTGGACGGCTTTGCCATGATGCCGAACTTCTCCTTCGGCACAGCCATGACCACCTATGCCGGCCAGAATGTAGGCGCGAGAAAATATGACAGGGTGGAAAAAGGGGCGAAGGAAGGAACTTTTATTGCAGCCGCAGTTTCCGCCGTCATTACGGGTCTGATACTTATCTTCGGAAAATACCTGATGGGAATCTTTACGGAAACAGGCGAGCTGGTGAAGCTGAGCATGCATTTGATGCGTATCCTTGCAGTAGGCTATATCGCCATGGCTGTGACGCAGTGTCTGTCCGGCGTCATGAGAGGAGCGGGAGATACCATGACGCCCATGTGGATTTCCCTGATTACAACCGTTGCTATCCGTGTGCCTCTTGCTTATGGCATTGCCTGGATGACAAGAACACCTGAGCTTCCCAACGGGCGGAATGAATGTGTATTCATTTCCCTGCTGTGTTCCTGGGTTCTGGGTGCGCTCATCACTTTGATCTTCTATAAAAAAGGCGCCTGGAAGAAGAGAGCTTTGGAGAATTAGTTATCTTTCGTGGAAGACGGATGAAGAAAAAGGCAGGCCGGAAATTCATTGCTGGGATTTCCGGCCTGCCTTTTATTACTTATCAGCTGTTTATTAAATCTTAAAAAACCTTTCCTATGTGCCGCTATTCGTCCTCGGCTTCGGTTTTCTTCGGCTTGGGAGCCATATAAGAGGAATTGCCCACATATTCCGTGCTGACCTCCTGGCCGTCCTGATACGTGGTAAAATAGGTTTTTGCAGAAAGGCTTCCTGTGTTCTTCGCCCAGAGCTTGAAGGTGCGGCCGTTCAAATCATGGTTCCATACCAGCACATTGATCGTCAGCTTCTTCCCTTCCGTATATGCCTGGAGGATAACGGGAGCGGAGTAGTTATTGCGGAAACGAAGATCCTTGGAACCGGAAGAAATCGCCGCATCCAGCCCGAGAGGAAGATAGTGCACAGGCATGCTGTGAGGATGGCGTTCCAGCACGACAAGGCCTGCATTCTTAACTGCATTGTAGACGGTGGAGGATACCTGGCAGATGCCGCCTCCAATAGCCATTACCGTTTCTCCGTTCAGATATGCGCCGGCTTCCCGGTAGCCGTTGGCGGAAGTCCTGGGAAGAATTGCCGTACTGACGGAAACCTCCTGGCCGGGCATTATAATCATGTTATTCAGATGTCCCGCGGCAACCTTGATATTGTTGATCCGGTTGGAGGAGCTGGTTGAAAAACTGGTGGTGCAGCTGCCGGCCAGCACGAAATCAGGGCTGTAGGTGAGCACGCCTTCATTGACAATACTTGTAAGGTAGCCGGAGGTAAGCTCCAGGGTAATGGGCTGCGGCGTTCCGGCGATAAACTGCTGCTGCAGTGTGGTTATCAGCCAGTTCTTCACGTTAGCATTGAGCTGGTAATAGGTCTGCCCGGAATTGTAGATATAGCTTCCGGTGCCTGTGTCAAAAACAGGGCTGTCGCTCTGGAAAACCTGGGCTTTGAGCTGTTCGTTGACAGCGTTCAGGAATACATCGATAACCGCCGTATCTCCCAGGATACACTGGGGGACGCCAAGGTCGTTGGACAGAAATACGGGATAATCCTTCATCATATTAATTCCCATTGCCCAGACCTGTCCGTCCAGGGTAAGTATAATATTCTGGTTCATCCATCCGGCATCAATAAAACGGCTGTCGGAAACCGTGGTGGTTATGCCTCCTGCGGGCAGGGCCTCGGCGGCATTTATCTGAAGCGGTTCTGTGACCGCTGTCTGCAGCGGCAGGGCAAGAAGCAGACATGTCAGCAGTATGGATATTCTTTGATGTTTTTTCATAGCTGTATACCATCCTTTCACAATCTGCCGGTTCCGGTTCGGAAGCAGGCAAAAAACATGCGTTTCCCCGGAATCAGTTAAGTACTAGGATATCATATCTTCCGCTGATTTCCAACCATTTGCAAAGAATTTATAAAAAAGTGGAAAAACAGCCGCCGACGGGTTATGATAAAAAAAGATACACAGCTGCGTTATTCCCAGTCAACTGTGTGATGGGACGCAGAACAGGAGGATTTATGTATAAGATTTTGATTGTGGAGGATGATGACACGATAACCGCCGTGCTGACCAGAACCCTGTTAAAATGGAATTATGAGGTACAGTCTGTTGTTGATTTTGGCCGTGTTGGGGAGCAGTTTGCACAGTTTTCCCCCGATCTGGTGCTTTTGGATATATCCCTGCCCTTTTTCGACGGTTATTACTGGTGCCAGGAAATCAGAAAGACAAGCCAGGTTCCTATTATATTTATTTCATCTGCGGCGGACGATATGAATCTGGTGATGGCCGTCAATATGGGAGCGGATGATTTCCTGGCAAAGCCCTTCCGTCTGGAAGTCGTTCTGGCCAAAATCCAGGCACTTCTGCGCAGGGCGTATACCTTCGGCACGCGAAAGGACGTAATCCATGCCGGGGAAGCCACACTTTCCTTAAGTGACGCCACGCTTGCTTATAACGGACAGAAGCTGGAGCTTACCAAGAATGAGTTCCGCATTCTCAGCCTGCTAATGGAAAAGAAAGGCTGCGCCGTATCCCGGGACGAAATCATCTGTGCGCTCTGGGAAAATGAAGCCTTTATAGATGACAACACCCTGACCGTGAATATGACACGGCTTCGCAGAAAGCTGGAAGAAACAGGACTGAAGGGCTTTATTGAAACCAGGAAGGGCATGGGTTACCTGATCCCGGAGAACTACCGGCCTGAAGACGGCGGATCGGCGAAAGGGAAAAAAACATGAAGAGGGAAGTAAAAAAGACTGTATCCGGGGAATTTTCCCGCGGCTGTTTTTCCGACTATATCAGGGAGCGGGTCAGCTTTATGCTATATCTTCTTCCCGCGGTCTGCCTTCTTTTTATATGGTGGCTCTGTGATCTGCCCTGGCAGCCGGCGGTCTACCTGCTTCTGGTCCTCGCCGTGCTGTCCTCTGTCCTGATTTTCTCCGATTACAGCAAATACGTAAAAAAGCGCAGGCTGCTGGAACTATATGCTTCGCAGGCGGAGGCGGGAATTTTTTCCCCGGAAGAGAAAAGCCGCGGTCTGGAAGGGGCGTGGGCGCAGCTGGCCAGGGGCTGGCAGCAAAAATATGAACAGGAAAAGGAAAACGGCCGGGAGGAAAGGGAGAGAAGCAGCAAATACTATACGCTCTGGTCCCATCAGATAAAAACCCCGGTGGCCGCCATGCATCTGCTTTTACAGGAGGAGGAGCTGGATCGGCGTTCCATGGAGCAGGAGCTGTGGAAGGCGGAGCAGTACGTGGATATGGCCCTCCAGTACCAGCGCCTGGATAAGGACGGAAGGGATCTGGTCTTAAAGGAATACCCGCTTTCATCCCTGGTAAAAAAGGCTGTAAAAAATATGGCGTCCGTACTCATTTATAACAAAACAGCTATCCATCTGGAGGATATGACAGCTGCTGTGCTCGCAGATGAAAAATGGTTTCTTTTTGTTCTGGAGCAGCTGCTTGGAAATGCGGTGAAATATACGGCTAAGGACGGCAGCGGCAGCATCCGAATTTACACAAAGGAGAGTGGGGGAGGAGCGTTCCTGGTTGTGGAGGATAATGGCATCGGTATCCGCCCGGAGGATATTCCCAGAGTATTTGAATGGGGCTATACGGGCTACAACGGCAGAAGGGAAAAGCGTTCCACGGGAATCGGCCTCTTTCTCTGCCGCAGAACCATGGATATGCTGGGCCAGACGATTGCCATAGAATCGGAGGAAGGAAAGGGCACCCGCGTTCTTCTGGGCATTTCCAGGAACAGATTTGATATTGAATAACAGCAATAAACAGGTTCAAAGGGAGGCGTCTTCCGATTTGGACCTGTTTTATTTATGGTAAAGCATTCTTTTGGAAAAGGCATTTCTGTATTCACTGGGCGTCAGCCCGGTCATCTTCTTATAAAATTTCATAAAATTGTGGCTGTCGGCAAAGCCCAGCGCGACACTGATTTCCAGTATGGTCATGTTGGTATCTGTCAGCATGAAATTGGCCTCGTCAATCTTTGTCTTCATAATATATCTTTTTAAAGACATCCCTGCAATGGAACTGAACATATGCGACAGATATTTGTCATTGTAGCCGAAATGACCGGCAATATCTGCTACTCTGATATTTTCCTGAATGTGCCGTTTGATATAATCAAGGATGTCCTGGAACATCTGCCTCTGGTTTTTGGCAGGTATGCTCACATTCAGCTGCCGAATGTGCTGGTTGTGGATTTCGCACAGAATCAGGGTGGTCATGTAATTGATGGTCAGCCTGTCGTACTGGGAACGGACAGCGTCCTGCAGCTGTTTCATCAGTACAATTATTTTTTCCGTATTCAGCGTCCTGCAGTACTGCGGGATCAGAAGCCGGATATTATTTTCCGTCAGATACGAAAGGGTGTCAGTAACGCCATCCTCAGTAATTACGGGCGTCACCGGATGAGAGGATGTAAAATGCATCCAGTAAAAGCTGCAGTCCGAGGGCCTGAAGCCCCGCCGGAGGTTGGCGGGAGGCTGCCCCGGCGGAAGAAGCAGCGTTTCACCCGTATTTACGGTAAAATCCTGATTTTGATAGGACAGGTATAAAGGTCCCTTGGAAATGACAAAAAGTTCGTAATCAATCAGCTCCATCGTTTCATGCATCCAGTTAGGAGACAGCGCCTCAAACTTCCCGGTGAGTACGTATTCCAGCGGGTTGTCAATCGTAAATTCATAAGCCTTCAATCAATAGCGTCCCTCCCCTCCGTTTTCATTCTAAATTTTGACACCAGAGGTGTATCTTTTGGCCCTGCATTTCAGGGGAAAAAATCCGGATCAGTTTATTAAAGTGAAAAACCTGTCGGCCAACAAAATACTCTCTGTAAAATTCCGGGAAAAATCGGGTTTTATACTAATGGTAAAATATGGAAATTAGTCAATTATGCATAAAATAAGTATAATTAAAGGCTTTAATTTGTACAAGGTGTATAAAGGTTAGGTTAAGTGTAAAAAGGTTGTGAGTTTAAAAGGCAAAGCAGTAAGCCACAACCTTTTTACACTTAATGTATCCTTATGACATTTACGAAACCGGTATCAAATTGTAAGATATACCCATAAATTTCCGCTGAAGAAAATAAAAAATATAAATATTCACTAAGCATTATCCGATGCACTATGCAAATAGCAGCAAAAGCTACAGCATTTTAAGATGGATGACTTTCGGACATCTGTCAGTATTTTGGACCGGGAGTGTGTGCAGGCCCGGAAATCAAAGGGAAATAACACGGTTACCGTGAAATTTCAAATAAAGATTGGAGGAAACAGAATGAAAAAGAAATTAATTGCGCTGATGCTTTCAGCGGCAATGACGGCAGGAATGCTGGCAGGCTGCGGAAGTACAAGCACCACAGGCAGTACCGATGCAAATGAAGGGGCCGCCGACACAGGAGCGGCAAAAACGGAAGAAAACGCATCTACGGACGCAGGCGCTTCCACAGGAGAGACGGTAAAGCTGACCGCTGTCATCATTTCCCATCCGCTTACCAAGGATATCACGGAAATGAAGTGGGTATCCGAAATTGAAGAGAAAGCAGGAGTGGAAATCGAATGGGAACAGATCAGGGCTGACTGGGATACGGTGAAATCCACCCGTTTCGCAGCCGGGGACATTCCGGATCTGCTCTTCAGTGCCACATCCGATTCCGATTATACCAAATATGCCGGGCTGTTTGCGGACCTGACGCCTTACCTCAGCAAGGAAACCACCCCCAATATCATGGAAATGTTTGAAGAAGAGCCGGATACCAAAACACTGGCTACCACAATGGAAGGGAAAATTTTCGGACTTCCCAAATTCCAGGGCAAATGGCCTTCCACCAATACCGTTATGTTCATCAACAAAAACTGGCTGGAAGCGATAGGTAAAGAAGTTCCCACCACCTTCACGGAGCTGAAGGATGTCCTGATGGCCTTTAAAGAGCAGGATGCCAACGGCAACGGCGACCCTGACGATGAAATCCCCATGGACTTCAACGCGGGCGCAAGCAACGGCTGGTTCAACAGCGCTTATTCCATGACAAACCTGGTAGGCTCCCTTGGAATCCAGCTGACCAACTGGGGAACAGACGCTTACTTTGCGGAAGACGGACAGATTAAATGCTATGCAGTTGACGACCGTTATAAGCTGTTCATGAAATACGTAACTGATCTTTATGCCAACGGCCTGATCAATACCAATGCCATTTCCAACGACTATTCCGCATTCCAGTCCCTTTCCCGCGGCAATGAAAATGGGGACGCCCTGGTAGGCTGCGTATTCGGCTGGGAAGAAACAGACAAATTCGGCCCCAACCTTTACAGCCAGTATGTACCGGTTCCCGCACTTGATTATGATATCGACTGTGAACCCGGCACCTATGATACCCGCTGGAGGGATGACTACACAGGACTTAATATGTCCGGCAACAGAGTATGTGTCAGCGCCAAATGTGAGAATATGGAAGCTGCCGTAAGATTCCTCGACTGCTTCTATGATCCGGCCGTTTCTGTTCAGGGCCTGTTCGGCGGTATTTCCGATGGCTGCGTGGAGCAGACCGGCGACAATAGCTTCAAGGTTCTTGACCCGCTCGATCCCGACACGGATCCCGGTACCTGGAAATGGACAAGCACCATGGCGGATAATGCGCCCATGTATATCAGAAGAAGCACGGAAATCGAAATGGCACAGGATATGACCTTTGCCCTGGAGGAAAGAAAAGTATACGATGATGTGATTGCCAAGGCAAGCGAATCCGATACCTATCCTCAGATGTTCATGAAATATTCGGAAGAAGATCAGAATACCATGGCGCTCACCCAGGCAAATATCAACAATATCATTGATAATTACTGGTCTCTTTGGATGACCGGCGAATCCGATATCGACGCTGACTGGGATTCCTACGTTAAGAGTGTCAATGATGCAGGACTGCCTCAGATACTTGAAATCCGTCAGAAGGCTTTCGACGCATATCTGGGAAAATAATGCTTCATACCAAAAAGCAGAGCTAAACAGGGCAGTGGGATGTGGAATTTCCGCATCCCACGTTCTGTCTAAAGGAAGGGAGATCGTATGAGTGCTAAACAAAAAAAGAATGCTGTAACCGGCCAGGGCCGGGGGTTTGGAAAATATATACAGCATAACTGGCAGCTGTGGGTCATGCTGTTCCCCGCCATGCTGTATATCCTGATTTTCTGTTATGTCCCCATGTACGGGATCCAGCTGGCGTTCCGGGAATACAGCTTTACCGCGGGCATCACGGGCGGAAAATTTGTGGGCCTGAAATATTTTAAGCAGTATTTTGAAAGCCCCATGTTTTTTACCACGCTGAAAAATACCTTCGTCATTTCCGCCACCAGTATTCTTGTGGGCTTTCCCGCGCCGATTATCCTGGCTATGATCATCAATCAGATCCGCAGCCCCAAATGGAAAAAGACGGTGCAGACTACCGTATATATCCCGTACTTCATTTCAGTGGTCGTCCTTGTTTCCATGCTGAATATCATGTTTGCAAACGACAGCGGCGTAATCGCCAACTTTTTGAAAAGCCTTCATATCGTATCCCGGAACACCAATATTCTGGGAAAGGAATCCTGCTTTGTTCCCCTGTATGTACTGTCCGGCGTCTGGCAGACCATGGGCTGGAACAGCATCATCTTCATCGCCGCCCTGTCTTCAGTGGATACCCAGCTGTATGACGCCTGTAAAATTGACGGGGCGAATCGGTGGCAGACGATGATACATATTGATTTTCCGGCGATTCTGCCCACTATCATGATCCTGTTGATTATGAACATGGGAAATATTCTCAACGTAGGCTTCGACAAGGTTTTCCTGATGCAGAACAGCCTGAATCTGGGGGCCTCCCAGGTTATTTCCACCTATGTATATACGGTGGGCATCAAGTCCTCACAGTTCAGCTTCGGCGCGGCTGTCGGTCTGTTTAACACGGTAATCAACTTTGTATTCCTGCTGGTAACCAACTATGTTTCCAAACGGTCCACCGGCACCGGTCTGATGTAGGAGGAGTAAAAATGGCAGATAAAAAAATAAGACCTGCAAAAAAAGTGAAAAGGGATTCCAGCTGGCAGGACAGGCTGTTCGGCGCAGTTGTTATCATCCTCAGCATCTTTGTTTTTGTCGTCATAGCCTATCCGCTGTGGTTTATTATCATCGCCTCCATCAGCAATTCCAATCTGGTCAATCTGGGGAAGGTGACCATATGGCCGAAGGACATCCTTTTTTACGGCTATCAGCAGATTGCGGAGGATGCGCGTATCTGGACCGGTTATGCCAATACCATACTCTATGTGGTGGCGGGAACCATCCTGAATATGGCGGTCACCATGCCGGCGGCCTATGCGCTTTCCAGAAGGGGTTTCAAGGCAAGGAACAAGGTGATGTTCTATTTTGTGTTCACCATGTTCTTCAGCGGCGGGCTGGTGCCCCTTTACATGACGGTAAGCTCGCTGGGACTGATTTCCACAAAAACGATTCTGATCATTTTCGTGGCGGTCAATACCTATAACCTTATTATCGCAAGAACCTTCATAGAAACTTCCATTCCGGAGGATCTCTACGAGGCGGCCGTGCTGGACGGATGCTCCCATTTCAACTATTTTGTCAAGGTGGTGCTTCCGCTGTCCAAAGCGGTTATTTCCGTGCTGATTCTGTATTATGCCGTATTCCACTGGAACGATTTCTTCAATGCGCTGCTGTTTAACAGCAATTCCAAAAACGCGCCTCTGCAGATTATCCTGAGGGAAATCCTGCTTTTGAACCAGGCGTTCTCCAGCGGCGTGGGAAGCGTACAGGGCGGCTATGCCCAGGGCGCTGCGGATCAGGTGAAATACGCGGTAATCATCGTATCAACGCTGCCCATCCTGTGTGTGTATCCCTTCATCCAGAAGTATTTTGAAAAAGGCGTGATGATCGGAGCGGTAAAGGGCTGATTTTTATAAGAAGAAGGGAAACTGCCGCCCGGGCGGCAGGAAGGAAAGGGTATGGAAAAATTAAGGGATTTCAGATATCAGGGAGTGGAATTAAAGAACAGTCTGTGGGAGCGTCAGAGAAGGGAAACCATAGAAACCTATCTGGCGATTCCCAATGATTCCCTGCTGCATATTTTCAGAAAAACAGCCGGCCTGGACGCTCCTGGGGAGAGCCTGATGGGCTGGTATGGAAACGGCGCTTCCACTTTCGGCCAGAAACTGGGCGCCTTCGCCAAGCTGTACGCGGTAACGGGCGATTACCGGCTGAAGGAGAAGGCCGTATTCCTGGCGGAGGAATGGGGCAGATGTGCTGCAGCCAGCGCGAAAACCATCGACTGCAATGGCACCTACGTCTACGAAAAGCTGCTGGGCGGCTTTCTCGATATGTATGAGTTTCTGCATTATGAGCCGGCGCTTGCCTATATTTCCGCGTTGACGGACAGCGCCGCCCGGCGGTTCAAGCGGGATATCCCAAGGGACGGCCTTCAGGGGCCGGAGCTTTGTGATAATGACATGATTGAGTGGTACACGCTTCCTGAGAATCTGTACCGGGCTTATCTGCTGACCGGGGAGAAGAAATATCTGGATTTTGCCAGGGAATGGGATTATACCTACCTGTGGGATAAATTGAACGCTCACGATTCCGCCATTGGGCCAAGGCATGCCTACAGTCAGGTCAACAGCTTTTCCAGCGCGGCAATGGCCTATCCTGGCGACGGGGGATAAGAAGTATCTGGACGCCGCGGAAAACGGCTATGCGCTTGTGACGGAAAAGCATACCTATGCCACAGGCGGCTACGGCCCCGCGGAGTGCCTGTTTGCGGATGAAAAAGGGTTTCTGGGCGAGATGCTGAAGGATTCCTGGGATCCCACTCCTGGCGGCAGAGGCGGCCTACCTGGTTTTTATGGCAGTGAGCGGCATCGGCTTTGTCCGTATGCTGGGTTCGTTGGGAACCGTACCCCAGCAGGAAATATGGGATGAAGCGAGCCAGGTGTATCTGTACACAAAAGGGGACCAGTCGGTGCTGATTCTGCTTTACGGCGTGGCAACCCTGCTTCTGACTGCATTGATGATCTGCACCTGGCGCGGCGCGCTGAGGAGCGCCTATAAAGCCGAGTGCCTGGCAAAAGAGGGGAAAGCATATCAATACTTTCCGTGAGGATTTAAAGACACTGCTCCATGAAAATCTGCACAGATTATTAATGACCCCGCCGGTCACTTTATCTTCCTTTTCACTGTGCTGCCGTTGATTTTCATGATCTGCATGGCCTTTACCAACTACAGTAAAATAGGCAATCACCTCATGCTTTTTGACTGGGTCGGTCTGGAAAATTTCAGGGCCCTGTTCGACTCCGGCAGTATTCTGGGAAGCACCTTCTGGTACGTTCTGGCCTGGACGCTTGTGTGGGCGTTTTTCGCCACCTTCAGCAACTACATTTTCGGAATGATACTTTCCCTGATGATCAACAGGAAGGAGACGAAGGCCAAAGGCTTCTGGCGGTTATGCTTTGTATTGTCCTGTGCGGTTTCCATGTTCGTATCATTGCTGATTATGAAAACCATGCTGCAGCCAAACGGCGCTGTGAATATGGCGATGATCCTCGGGCTGTTTCCCGGTTTCATGTCCATGATTGCCGTATATTTTATCCTGAAGGCGCTGGGACTGACCGAAGGGAACCTGATACGCCTGGCGCTCATCCTGGTGTATTCCGGCGGCGCGGGCTTATCCTTCCAGATAGCGAAGGGCTTCTTCGACACCATTCCCACGGCCATAGACGAGGCGGCGCTGCTGGACGGCTGCACCAGATGGCAGATTTTCAGTAAAATCACGCTGCCCTTAAGCAAGCCGATCATTATTTATACAGGATAAGACATGAAGACAGCACAACAATGGAAAGCCTGTTATCTGGAGCCTGCATTTCAGGCGCAGTATACTTACCAGGGGAAGGATCTGGGAGCGGCCTGCAGCGGGAAGGAAACCTCCTTCCTGCTGTGGAGCCCCTTTGCGGATAAAATCACACTGAACCTGTACCGGGACGGCGGCAAAGGAGAACCCTTCCTGCAGCAGCCCATGGACAGAGAGGAAAAGGGTGTGGGCCTTTCGGACGGAGAAGAACCTGCACGGCATTTACTATGACTATGAAATACGAATTGACGGTGAAACAAAACGGACCGCAGACCCTTATGCAAAAGCCTGCGGCATAAACGGCCGCAGAAGCATGGGCGTGGATTTAAGCTTAACCAATCCCATCGGGGGGGGGGGGAAGAGGATCATGCCCCGGAACAGCCTGCGGAATGCATTATTTACGAGGTGCATGTAAAAGAATTTTCCTGGGATCCGGCCGGCGGTTTCCCTTCGGAATACCGGGGGAAATATAAAGCCTTTCTGTGTGAGGACACCACCCTGAACGCAGAGGGAAAGCATCCCACCGGCATTCCCTATCTGAAGGAGCTGGGGGTCACACACATCCAGCTGATGCCCGTTTTTGACTACGGATTAGTGGATGAAGCGGGAGATCCTGCAGATTTTAACTGGGGCTACGATCCGGTAAATTACAATGTGCCGGAAGGCTCCTATGCCACGGACGCTGCCCGCGGCGAGGTACGGATACGTGAAATGAAGGAAATGATACAGTCCCTCCATAAAAACGGCTTCCGTGTGATTATGGACGTGGTCTATAACCATACCTATTCCCTGGATTCCTGGTTTCAGCGGACGGTGCCGTGGTATTATTACCGTCTGCATGAAGACGGCAGCGTTTCCAACGGCTCCGCCTGCGGCAATGACATTGCCAGCGAACGGCCCATGTGCGCCTCATACCTGCTGGATTCCGTCCTGTATTGGGCGGAGGAATACCATATTGACGGCTTCCGCTGCGCTTAAGCCGGAGGAACCGGGCTTCATTAACGGAAGGCCGGGGTTGGAAGAGGAAATCCTTGACAGTGTCTCTGCCTGGTGCGGCGGGAAAGCCATTCCTGTGAAGGCTCCTTCCCAGATCCTTAACTATGTGTCGGCCCATGACAACCAGACGCTTTATGATAAGCTTGCTTCCACGCTGGAGGAAGGGGCGGATATCAGAAAAGCCTGCCGCCTTGCGGCGGGGATTTACATGACCTGTCAGGGCAGCCTTTTCTTCCTTTCCGGGGAAGAGTTCGCCAGAACCAAAAACGGCCTGGATAACACCTATAATGCCCCTGTAAGCCTGAACCGCCTGGACTGGACGAAGTCCCTGCAGGAGCAGGAGCTGGTGGAGTACTATAAAGGCCTGATCGCTTTGCGGAAGCAGCTGCCCGGCCTTTGTGACAAAGCACCTAATGCTGTACAGCGGATATCTGGCCGTTGGAATAAGCCTGGAGCGGTTGGATTCTTCGTTGACAACCGGGCGGAGGAGCGCAGCTGCCGATGGAAAACCCTTTGCATTGTATACAACAGCAAAAGTACGCCGGAAAGGCTCACGCTTCCCAGGGGGACATGGGAGCTTCTGGCCGATGGGGAAAGCAGCTTTCTATGGAAAAGCCCGGTCAGGGCAGGCGCCAATATTGCAGCCGCCCCCGGAAGCATTTTGATATTGGAAAAGACGGCGGCAGATGAAAAGAACTGTCCGGCAGATTTATTTTCAGGCAGATAAAAGGAAGGACGGGAGTGACGGCCGGCATCCGGACCGTTACGGATAGGAGACGATATGAAGTTATTTACGGAAAACAGGACTTTAAAACACTGGAACGGGGCCAGGAAAACTGCTATCTGATGACCAACGGGCTGGGCGGTTTTTCTTCCATGACAATGACCGGTTCGGTCACCCGGAACGATCATGCATTCCTGATGGCATGCACACAGGCTCCGAACCACCGTTATAATATGGTGCACCGGCTGAAGGAACTTACGTCCTCTCCAGCCAGGAATTTGCCGATGGCACAAGGGAAGAAGGCTTCCGGTATCTGTCCTCCTTTACCTATGAAGACACGCCCGTATGGAAATTCCTTGTAAACGGCGTGGAAATATGCAAGGAGGCGACGGCAGAAGGGAAACAGGCCGCGCCATGGCCAATCATGTTCTCACCCTGGATGTGGCTGCCGGGGAGACCGGAACGCTGGAAATCATATATGAAATGGAGCCGGAGACGCAGAACGCGCAGGAAATCCACCGGTGGGAAAACCATTTTGGCCGGCTTCCCCTTTTTTGAGGACTGGGGCAGGGATACCATGATCGCGCTTCCCGGCATCTGTATTTTCACAGGACAATATGAAATCGCTAGGCAGATTCTGCGTACCTTTGCCGTCAATGAACGTGACGGCCTGATGCCGAACCTGTTTCCCGAGGGAGGCAGGGAACCCATGTATAACACGGCTGATGCGGCGCTTTTATTCATCAACTGTGTGTATCTGTACTATGAAGCCTCCAAGGATGCCGTATTTGTCCGGGAAATGTATCCTGTCATGGAACGGATTATGAAGTGCTACAAAAACGGCACGGACTTTGGCATCCGTATGGATGAAGACGGCCTGATTCAGGCCGGAGAGGGCCTGGCCCAGGTGACCTGGATGGATGTGAGGGTGGGGGATATCCTCCCCACGCCGCGCCATGGAAAGCCGGTGGAAATCAACGCTTACTGGTATAATGCCCTGCGCATCATGGAGCGCTTCTATGAACTGCTGCACAGTAAGGACCCCGGCTATGGGGTGCTTGCAGGGAAGGTGAAAGCCGTATTCTGCGATAAATTCTGGCTGGAGGAGAAGGGATGCCTGAAGGATCTGGTATCCGGAACTCCTGCGGATGTGCAGATCCGCTGCAATCAGATCTGGGCGGTATCCCTCCCTTTTACCATGCTTGATCGGGACAAAGAAAAGCGTGTGGTGGAAACGGTGTTCGAAAAGCTGTATACCCCTTATGGGCTGAGAACCCTGGACATGGGGGATGCGCAGTTCCATCCTTTTTACGGAGGTCCCATGCTGGAACGGGATATGGCCTATCATCAGGGCACTGTGTGGGCCTTTCCTCTGGGTGTGCACTACCTGGCTTATCTGAAGGTGCACGACTTAGACATCAAAGCCGCAGAAACGGTGCGCAGCCAGCTGGAGGTGCTGGAAAGCGCCATGAGGGAGGGCTGCATCGGCCAACTGCCGGAAATCTACGGGCTGAATCCCGTTTCCTCCAAAGGCTGCTTTGCCCAGGCCTGGAGCGTGGGAGAACTGCTTCGTGCCTATGAAAAACTGGAACGGCTGCAGGGCGGCGCACAGTAAAAAAGAGGAAGAATGCATGGAATTTACAGGTATTTATCATAAAACATCGGAACAGATGAGCTATCCACTCAACGAAAGGGAGCTGATCATCAACCTGAAAACCGGCTATGATGTGAAAAAGGTTTTCATCCACTACGGGGATCCCTTTGAAGCGGGGATCCTTGGCGGAAAGGAAACCTGGACCGGGGAAGAATTTGAATTCATGGTCAACCGCTGTTACCATGTACATGCAGCAGAACAATAACGTGATGTTCAACCTGCTGGATTCTCATGATACGGAACGGCTGATGAACCGTTTTCACAGCCTGGATATTTTTTACCAGCAGCTGGCGGTACTGTTTACAATGCCGGGAAGCCCCTGCATTTTCTATGGGACGGAAATTGCCATGGAGGGCGGGCATGATCCGGACTGCCGCAGATGCATGCCCTGGGAAGAGCTGGAGCTGCCGGAAAATTAGGAAAAAACAGCCGCACTGCGAAAGCTGATTTTACTGCGGCGCACGGAGCCTGCCTGCAGAAGCCTGTATTTTCATTTTCCCAATGAATATTCAAGCGGCAGATGTGTGGAATATATTAAGCTGGACGGAGCGGGAAGGGAAGTTGAAGTGCTTCTGAACTGCTCCCGGGAAATGATGGAAATAAAGGAGGGCGGCGAAGTCCTTTTTTCCAGAGGCTTCCATGACCGCCTGCTGGAACCGGGCGGGACGCTGAACAGACGGAAAAATCGATAAAATGAAGAAAAAGCATGACCGTTTGGCTGCGCCTGAACAGCTGTCATATATTATTAAAAAGAACATAATCTCTATGGCCTGCATAGAATAAAGAACAATACTTTTTACACTGCATAAAAATACAGTACAAACTGAGCAGGCAGCGAGCTTATTCACCGGGCTCATGGGGCCGGGCCGTTAGCGGCAGCAGAAAGCTGAAAGCATCTGCGGGACAGTATACACGCTGTTCCCGCAGATGCTTTTTTTATGAGGCCGGACAGCGGTTGCGTTCCTTCACAGCTACGAGCCAGGCATTTTTCTCAGACTGATTTAAGGCCGCCGGTTACGGCGGGAAACGGGGTTATTTATGAAACAGGGAAATCAAAACAGGAATTACAGGACTGCCATGCAGGTATCAATTATCAGTATCGCAGTCAACGCCGTCCTTACTCTGTTCAAGCTGTTCGTGGGCATAGCCGCACAATCCGGAGCCATGGTGTCGGATGCAGTCCATTCCGCCTCCGACGTCTTCAGCACACTGATTGTGATAGCCGGTGTGACGGTTGCGGAAAAAAGACCTGACAGCGGCCATCCCTACGGACACGAACGGATGGAATGCGTGGCCTCCCTTCTCCTTGCCGTAATCCTTGCGGCCACCGGCATTGGCATCGGCGCCGCGGGAATGAAACGGATTGCGGAGGGCGGTTCACTTGCGGTTCCGGGCATGGCGGCGCTTCTTGCCGCGGTCATTTCGATTGCCGTTAAGGAATGGATGTTCCGGTTTACAAAACGCGCCGCAGGCAGGATCAAATCCGGCGCGCTCATGGCGGATGCCTGGCATCACCGCTCGGACGCCCTTTCGTCTGTGGGCGCATTTGCAGGGATTCTGGGCGCCAGGCAGGGCTTTCCTGTTCTTGATCCGGCAGCAGGGCTGGTTATTTGCATTTTTATTGAAAAGGCCGCTCTGGAAATTTTCAGGGATGCCTCCGATAAGCTGGTGGATAAAGCCTGTCCCGCTGAAACTGCGGAAAAAATCCGTGCCGCAATCCTGGGCATTCACGGCGTGGAGCAGATTGACCTGCTTAATACAAGGCTGTTCGGCTCCCGGATTTATGTGGATGTGGAGATCTCCATGGACGGCTCCAAAAGCCTGACGGATTCCCACCGGACGGCGGAAGCGGTGCATCTTGCGGTGGAGAATGCGATTCCTGAGGTGAAACACTGTATGGTGCATGTTAATCCACTGGGCAAAGAGAAGGAGAGCAAGATTCCATCCGACTAAATATCCGGATAAATGTGCAGGGCAGTAGGTCCTTTTTCGTCTTTTTATAAAACGTCTTTAAAAAAAGAGAAACAGATTGTATACATTTTATATTTATGATTGTGATACCATGAACAAAGAATAAAAATAGCCTTTTCTGTCCATTAGTTCGTCAAAGGCGCCGAACTCTTCCAGACACCCGTTTTTCAGCACCAGGATCCCGTCACAGCGGCGCAGCATGGCTTCCTCCAGCCGGTGTGTGACCAGAATGCGTGTCAGGCCGTCCAGGGAAAGAATGGAATCTGTGACACCAAAGGCGGTCACCGGATCCAGGGAAGCCGTGGCTTCGTCCACAAGCAGCACCGGCGTTTCCCGTAGCAGGCTGCGGGCGATGGAAATTCTCTGCCGTTCTCCGCCTGACAGCACGTTCCCGTTTTCACCGCAAGGGCAGTCTGCGCCCCGTGCGTTAATCAGTCCCTCCAGCCCCGCCAGCCGTATGACCCGTTCTACCTTTCCGGAGGGAAAATCCCGGAACATGGTGAAATTATCCCGTACAGAGCTGTTGAAAATAAACACGTCCTGCTGTATTACGGACAGTAAATCATACAGGGAATCAGGCCGGAGCGTCCGCAGTTCTTTCCCGTCATAAAGAATGCTTCCCCGGTATCCGTCATTGCTTCCCTGCAATAACTTCAGCAGTGTGGATTTGCCGCTTCCCGATCCGCCTGCCACCGCATATTTCCCGCCTGCCGCAAACCGGAAGCTGATATCCTGCAGCGCAGGCGTCTCGTTATTATAAGCAAAGCTGAGGCTTTGCACCGTAATACCATCCTTCAGAACAGACGGCGCAGGAACACCGCCGGAGGACGCATGAGCTGCCAAAGCCGCTGCAAGCTTGTCAATCAGCGCATCAGCGGCCTTCCGGTTTGCCCATATCTGTGGAATTACGGACAGAGAGGATTCAAAGCTTTCCATCAGCTGGGCAAAAACCATCACTACCCCTGCGGTCACGCCGCGGCCGGAAAGCGCAAGCGCCGCTCCCAGCAAAAATACGGTGAAAATCGTCAGACTCCCCGCAGCGCCGCCTATATACTGTAAAGCGGTACGAGTGCGGGCGGCATGGCATTTCACCTGCTGCAGGGCTGCATTGCTTTCCGAAAAAAGCCGCAGGGCTTCTTTTTCCGCCTGAAAGCTTTTAATGACAGGGAAACCGGAAAGCATATCCTTCAGCGTTGCCAGAAAGGCTCCGTTTGCATCAGACACCCTTTTTTCCTGCGCCGGAAGATGTCCTCCGGCCAGCAGGGAAGCGCCAAGCGGGAGAAGGGAGACCGTCAAAGCCGCTGGGGTCAAAAGCGGGCTGTAAGAGAGCATCAGGCCCAGAACACCAACCAGCATGAGCACATTGGCCGGAAGGGTAAATAATGCGGATAGATAATTGGTTTCAAGGGAAAGCGTATCATTGGTCAGTGCGGAAAGATAAGCCGAAGTATCCTCCCGGCCGAATGCAAAGGCACTTTTTTCGGTCAGCCTGGCAAAAGCATAGTCCCGGTACTGTTGCAGGGCGCGCTTTAAAAATATCGGACGGGCATAAGCATTGAGCGCCATAATCACCCCCATCAATGCAAAGGAGAGGAGAAAAACGGCACACAACTGGGCCATGGTAAGAAACGCGCCGTTCCCGGCCGCGATATCTATCAGCTGTTGCATCTGCCAGGCAATGGCGAGATTCAGAACCGTATTCAAAACCATTGCCAGCATTCCCAAAAACGCTGTTCCATAATTATGCAAAAAAACTGTCTGACCAGCATTTTCCGCTGGTATTTTGCGTCATGGTTCATCCTTTATTTTCCTCCATAGCTCCTGTAATGAAGAGGAGTCAGGTTCCCCGCCATGCAGCAGACTGTCTTCCAGACCTTGAAACGCCGTGCGGCCAAAGCTGTCGTAAACAAGAACCGGCTTTGCCGTATGGCAGAAGCGTATATTTTCCATACCATATTCCGGCGATGCATCAAACCGCAGGGCCAGGCCGGCTGCCCTGCGCAGGTAACCTTCCGCCGCGGCCATATCGCCTGCGGCATTGCTGTAACGGGCCTGGCGGCTGAGCAGGATAACCTCGGCCCGATCCAGATAGCTTACTTTTCCCGGTATCCTCAAACCGGAAAGAATAGAACGCATCCAGGAAAGCAGCTCCTGGGCCTGGGACAGGTTCCCTTCATGGGCAGCACAATCTGCCATTCCCATTACGACCCGGATCAGGCCGCTTAAGTGATTTACGGCAGCAGAGGACAGATAAGTCCCTGCCTCCTCATAGCGCCCGCAAAGAGTCAGGAGAAAACCGATGGAGCTGTTGTTCAGGCCGGCATAATTATACTTTTTATACTCCTCGGCGGCCCGTTCCGGTTTCCCCAGATCGGCCCAGGTCTGTGCCAGCTGATTTCTCACAACCGCTTCATCCACTGCCTCATCCTTATTCTGATCCAGCAGACAAAGGCTGTGCTTTAACAGCTCCTGTGCCTTACGGGTGGCGGCGGATTCCCGCTTCTCACAGCCAATAGTCTGATACAATTCCGCCGCGCACCAGACCACCTCAAAACGGTTCGGATACTTCAGCAGCGCTTTTTTTGCCTCATGGACCGCCTGATCATGCTTTTTTCCCTGCATCAGATCCCGTATCGATTCCACGGCCTGCTCCGACTGTGAATCCAGGACATGGTAGCCCAGCAGCGCATCCACGGAAACCTCAAACAGCGCCGCCAGCTCCAGAAGGACGGAAAGCTCCGGGGTGGTGGCTCCGCTTTCCCATTTTGAAACCGCTCCGACAGTGACATTCATCGCTTCTGCCAGCTGTTCCTGGGTAAATCCCATGGTTTTGCGGCAGGAGCGTATATTATCTAATAATGTTAAACGCAACTGCATGGAAGCTGTGATGCAGTTTGTTTCGTGTCGTCAAAGGTAAGTTGTGACTCATCCTCATAACTCCTTTTTTATTGCAAAAAACAGAAAACGAAGGCAGTTGGAATCTTGATTCTGTTTTGTAAATGGTTATAAATTGAGGGCGAGGTCTGTAACAGAGTCCGGCATACATAATGACGACGGGTAAAGGAGCGTGAAGTGTATGGCACAGATTCAGGTAACGGATCTCACTTTTTGTTATGAAGGAAGCTTTGATAATATTTTTGAGAATGTAACATTTGGCATAGACACTGACTGGAAACTAGGCTTTATTGGCAGAAATGGAAAGGGAAAGACCACATTTGCAAAGCTTCTGTCAGGAAAGTATGAATACAGAGGAGTTATTACAGCGCCAAATCTTCATTTTGATTATTTCCCATATCAGGTAGAAGAAGCAGACTTTGACAAGCCGGCATCTGAACTTATGGAATTTTGGAAAGGTGACATTCAGGAGTGGCGCGTTATGTGCGAACTCAATCAAAGACCCCGCTGCAAGCAACGGGGTATCAAACTTGCAGCGCTGCAGAGCAGCGGGGTATTTGACCCTCGCGGCAGTCGCCAAATATCCATGCAAGCATGGCTACTTGGCTCGTTGCTCGCGGGAATAAACTGGATAGTGATGTGGAGATATTATACCGTCCTTTCCGTACGCTGAGCCAGGGTGAGCAGATGAAAGTTATGCTGGCCGTATTGTTTTCTGGACAACATGAATTCCTGATCATTGATGAACCGACCAACCATCTTGATTTTGACGCAAGGCAGACGGTAAAAAATATTTAAAGGGAAAAAACGGATTTATCCTCATATCCCACGACAGAGATTTCCTGGATGACATTATTGATCATGTACTTGTGTTAAACCGCAAATCAATCGAAGTACAGGCCGGGAATTTTTCCGGCTGGTGGGAAAATAAAGCACGCAAGGATGCGTTTTCCCAAGCGGAGAATGAAAAGCATTTAAAAGAAATTTCCTCATTAAAAAGGGCTTCTGAAAGATCCGCAAGGTGGGCGGAGTAGAATGAAAATACGAGGATTGGTTTTGATCCGGTATGTGAGCATGACCGTTTTTAGACACACGGGCTTATATTGGAGCAAAAACAAAGAAAATGCAGGCTAGAAGGAAAAATTATGATATCCGCATAGAACGTGAAATCAGGTCGAAGGAAGGGCTTCTTCAGGATATAGAAAAATCTGTTGATTTAAAGCTTATGCCACAGAAATATTATAAGGATACGTTGATATATGCACAGGATTACACCTTTCAATTCCGCGATCAGGAGCTGCCCTTAATCAGCCATTTTAACTTCAGCCTGAAACAAGGGGAACGGATATTCCTGCATGGGAAAAATGGCTGTGGGAAAAGTACTTTTATGAAACAGATCCTGGCTGTGTCAAAAGGGAGCGGCACATGTGGCATTGGCGCGGACAGACAGGAGGAAAAGCCTGTTGTTTCCGGAGAATTAATGGTGTGTCCCGGCCTGCATATTTCATATATCAGTCAGGATACCGGTTTTCTGCATGGAACAATTAAAGAATATTGCAGGGAAAACGATTTTGATGAAAGCCTGTTTCTGGCAATCCTCAGACAGCTTGATATGGACAGGGTACAGTTTGAAAAAACGATGGAGAATTATTCGGAGGGACAAAAGAAAAAAGTGCTGATTGCCGGAAGCCTCCTGACACCGGCACATTTGTATATCTGGGATGAACCACTGAACTATATCGACGTTTTTTCAAGGATACAAATTGAAAATTTAATTCTGAAATTCCAGCCCACAATGCTTGTTGTGGAACATGATGTGAGGTTCAGAGACAAAATTGCAACCAAAATAGTGGAAGACTTTAAATAAATTATTCCGGCAGATTTCCTGTCGGAACAGAGAGCGGAGGTGACGGCGGTGTCAATCTTTGAATATAACGAAGAAGAGGAAATGAGAAAAATCCGTGCAAGCGAGTACAAGAACGGAAAAGAGGATGGAATTGCTCAGGGGATAAAGCAGGGAATAGAACAAGGAATAGAACAGGGAATAGAACAGGGGATGGTAGAAACCTGTAAGGAATTAGGGGTTAGTTTTGAGCAGACTGTAGCAAGACTGAAACTCCGTCTTGGCATCAGCGAACAGGAGGCACAGGAAAAGGTACGGCATTATTGGTGAAGAACCTGAATAGCTGAGGATATTATAGGAAACAAGATAAAAGTCATCATGGGGCCTGTTGTCAATATGGCAAACCATGGTGACTTTTTTGTATGAATGGAGAGTATTGGCTTGGACTAATTTTACTGATTGACTCCGTCTGCTTACGATAGTATACTTAATTAATATACGAATATATGTTCGAATTGTAAGGAGGGGGAAATAAATGCCATACATGAACTTTAAAGATCTTAATATGTTCTACGAAGACATGGGCTGCGGCGAACCTGTACTGTTTTTACACAGCCATTTCAGCCGCAGCCTGCTGGCCTTCGGTGCACAGATACAGCCATTTCAGGGGGAATACCGCTGCCTGTTTCCGGATTTCCGCGGACATGGACGCACGAAATGCGAAAGCCTGGAATGGGATTCCCGTAAAATTGCCGATGATATGGCAGACTTTTTAGATGTCCTGGAAATTCCGAGTGCCCATCTGTTTGCCTATAGCTTTGGAACTACTGTGGGAATGTATATGGCATCCAAATATCCTGAAAAAGTCCGAAGCCTTATCGCAATCGGAGCCGGGACAGAGCCGAATCCTGAAGGCTCTGAGGATTTCCTCCCCGAAAGTAGTATAAAAAGGAATGACACCAGAATGATACGTGACATGACAGCACGGCATTTTGAGGCTCACAGAGGAAACTGGGAGACCTTCATGGAACAGACTGTCCTTGACTGGCGGCAGCATCCAAATCTTACGGAAGAAGAGTGGAACGCATTATCCTGTCCCTTATTCTTCATAAACGGTGACAGCGATCCTTTTGGTTCCTGCAGACAGCTGAAAGAAAAATGCCCTCATGCCAGAACCTTTGAAGTGCCAAATTGCGGACACCGCCCTCATTTTGTTATGGAGCATGCAAAAGAGGTAAATGAAAGGGCGCTTGATTTTCTGCGGGAACTTGGCTCCGGTGTTTGTACAGACTCAACTGCAGGTTGCTAAAACTGCCCAAAATTGAATTTGCCTTCCATTGCCCATGCATAGAATAACAGCTAAAATAATAAGCATAAGGAGGGAAAATACATGATTGTTAAAAATGCTGCAGGACACAGGATTGCTTTACTGCGTAAAGAACTGGGATATTCACAATCTCAGTTTGCACAGAAGCTGAATTTCATCGAATCCCTGAAATAGTCGCTGACTCTGTTTATGAAGCCGCAAGTCACTTTTCATAATACTGCGCCTGAGCGCGCCATAATTCGGCATATTTGCCTTTTTCATCAGCAACGAGGTCGTCATGGCTGCCCCTCTGGATAATCAGACCGTGATCAAAAACGATGATTTCATCGCAGAACCAGCAGGAGGAAAGGCGGTGGCTGATGTAAATAGCGGTTTTTTGCCCTACAATCTCATCGAATTTGCTGTAAACCTCTGCCTCGGCAACCGGGTCGAGAGCAGAGGTTGGCTCGTCGAGAACGATAAAAGGAGCATCTTTATAAAGTGCCCGGGCGAGAGCAATTTTCTGCGCTTCGCCGCCGGAAATTTCCACGCCGTTTTCACTGAAATCTTTATAAAGGCAGGTATTAGTTCCATTTGGCATCTGGGCAAGTCTTTCTCCGAATCCTGCTTTTTTCAGGCAATATTCCACCCGGGCTTTGTCGTAATCAGCATTTGCTGCAACATTCTGTCCCAGTGAAAATGAAAAAAGCTTAAAATCCTGAAATACCACTGAAAAGATGCTCATGTATTCCTCATAATTGTACTTCTGGATATCAATGCCATTGAGCAGAATTTTCCCTTCTGTCGGGTCATACAGGCGGCAGAGAAGTTTTATGAAGGTGGTCTTTCCTGAACCGTTCATTCCGACGACGGCAAGCCGTTCTCCAACGCGGAAATTCAGGCTGATATGCCGCAGGGCATAAGCATCGGAACCAGGATATTTGAACGATACGTCACAAAATTCAATTTCATAATCATTATCGTTGCAGTCGCATAATGCACGCTTTTCAATGGGAAGGGTGCCCTGATATTTCTTATTGGGGATATCAAGAAAAGCATACAGTCCCTGCAGATGAGAACAGCACACAGCGTTGTCCGTATACATAAACATTGCTTCCTGCAGCCCCTCACCCAGACGTGTGAGCACGCCCACATACTGAACGATGCTGCCCACACCGAAAGCGCCCATGGCCGCTTTGGCTACCACAAACAGATAGCAGACGGCATTGCTGAGACTGGCAAGGAAACCGCCCCAGGCCTCAGGACAGCACATTTGGTGAATCAGATGATTTTGTTCCCTGTCATGCAGCTGCATTTTCTCAAACGCTCGGTCTGCGGCGTGATTCTGCTCATAAATGCGCACATCTTTAGCATACTCCGGTTTCATGCATAAATCACAGCCAAAAAAGTCAAAGGCTCTGTAGAACGAGACGTTTTCCTTACTCCATTTTTCAAACGCATTATTTTCCTTAACAGCGGCCCGGGAGCTGCACCATCCGCCGAACAGGATACATAGCAGAATGGCAAAAATACAAAACGGGGAATCCAATAAGCCATATCCGGTTTTCCCGGTAAACAAAGTCACTGACATGCAAATTGAAACAATAATATTAACGGCTGTACGGACCAGCCCTTCCGTTCCCCATACCAGCTGCCCAAGACCGTTGCCAAACATAAACAGATTTTCTTCCGCCTTTTTGCGCTGCTGCAGAATTTCTGCATTTTCCAAATCCACATAGTCCATAGACAGTTGTTTGTCAGTGAATACTTTCTGGAAAAAATCCCACATTTGCGCCTGCTTCTCACTGGTAATGCGATCTAACACACTGCACAGCATTGATATTACAAGATTGCAAAGCAGCACAATACAGACGTAAAAGAACAGCAGATTTACCCGCCGTTGTCCGGTAAGTTCATTAATAATCTGCGCTGAGAACCAGAGGGAGACGAAAGGCTGAAGAGCGGTTATCAGCGCAGACGCTGCTTTGCCGGAGGCAAAGCCCGGACAATACTCCTTTAGAATATCATATCCGCGTACGGTGACAGAAACCCGTTCTCTGAGGGTTGATTTATTCATTCCTCCGCCTCCTTTCCTGCGGGATGTTCTCTGTAATATTTTGCCTGCGTTTCAAACAGTTCGTAATACTTTCCTTTTTGGGAAAGCAGCTGTTCGTGGGTCCCTTCTTCAGCAATACGCCCGCCATCCATTAAAAGAATCCGGCTGCAGAAGCGGGTGGAGGCTAAACGATGTGAAATAAAGACGGTGGAGTGGTTTTCCATCACTTTATGGTAAGTTTCATACAGCCTGCTTTCAGAAATTGGGTCAAGGGCAGCCGTGGGTTCGTCCAGCACCATTACAGGCGCATTTTTGTAAAGGGCTCTTGCAAGCAATAATTTCTGCAGCTCACCTCCGGAAAATTCAATACCGTCATCCTGGATGACCCTGCTGTATGTGCTTTTGATTCCATTGGGGAGTTCCTGGATTTTATCCCACAATCCTGCTTGGAGCAGGCAATTTCCTGCAGCTTCCGGATCGACTTGCCCGGGTGCGCTCTCGCCTGCAATTTCTTCGATTGTTGCGGGCAGAATTGAAAATTGCTGGAACACTGCAGAAAAAAGCCTGTAATAAGCGGTTCGGTTGTATGCCCGCACATCTGTACCGTCATATAATACCGTACCTGCAGTCGGATCGATCAGGCCGCAGATCAATTTTACAAGCGTGGTTTTGCCTGCCCCATTTAAACCTACTACAGCCAGGTGTTCGGCAGGATTGATTTTAAGGTTAATATCCAGTAAAGTATCGGCTTTGGCGCCAGGATAGCGATAGCAGACATTTTTTAACTCAATGACTTTGGGAAAAGCCAATAATGCGTCGGTTTCAACTCCGCCTTCCCGTTGGAACTGTTCGGGAAAGGAGAGGAAGCTGCGAAAATGGCTGACGGCCATGCTGAGGCGGGAGATATTGGACGCCTGGCCGAGAATGCCGGAAAGCCAGACTGAGAAACCAGTGATCGTACTAAAATAAAGCACAAAATCAGCAACGCTGATCTGACCGCCAAAAACCAGCGCCAACAAATAGGCATATGCCGCGCCTTCCCGGAGTAAGGCTAATCCGTTATCAGCAGCGGATACGCCGAACACCTTTTTCGTGTAACGGTGAAAATATCCGGATAACCCTTTTAAATTCTGTTGATAAACCTGATTCATCCATTTGCTCATGTCGTATATCCGGATATCCTTAGCTGAAGCATAATCTCCGGAAATACGGGTAATATACTGGGTTTTCTGCCGATACCCCACTTTTTCCCTGCTGTGGGCTTCCACCCATTTGAGAATCTGTTTATCCAAAAAGAAACTTACAAGCGTGGTGGCTGCCAGAAAAAGGACAATAAGCAGGTTGAGCCTTGCCAGAATGCCCAGATATACCGTAAATCCAAGGAGATTAGAGAGCATGGAAACGCCTGCATCATATACTTCGGTCATCTCAGAAAAATTCCCATGGCAATATTCATGGCTCTCGCTCTGCAGCTTGCGGAATTCATCATTTTCCTGATTGCAGTAGTCGGTGGTCAGCCCTTTATCCGCCGCCTTTCGCAGATAATAGGTATTCATTTTGTATTTGTGCCAATAGACACATTTCTTCCCGAAGCCCTGCAGACCGGTGATTGCCGCAATACTGATGGTAAAATAAAGCGTTATCATCGCAGTCTCCAGGATACCTTTTCCTTCTGTCACCGCATCAATTACCGCCTTGGGCAGAAAAGTGGAAAGCACCGGCAGAGCCACCCTGGTCAGCATGAGAAGCAGACACCAGAATAAAAGCGGCGGATAACAGATATATGTATTTTTTATGCAGTACAGGATATTCTGGAAAACAGAGTAGTGTTTGTAAATTGCCTGCGCCTGTTTTCCAGAGGACGGTTCATGTTCCATTTTTTCTTTCCTCCCGCCTGTAAGCTTATCATCTGTAAGCTTATCAGAAAAGGCCTGGAATACGTCATTTCCGCACGAATGGCATGATTTACAGCACGAATGGTTATAGCGCCATGCCAGGTTTGTTATGCCGCCGACAGAATTGGTACGGAACAAACGGGAAGCAGCGGAATATACCGCTGCTCCCTGTTTCCCGTTATTACATTGACTGTTTGGCTGTTGTGCAGCCGTCAATCACTCACTGTCATTCAGACTCTGATACAATGGATTCCTTAAAGCAGCAATACTCAAAATAAATCCAATTATCCCGACAATAAAGAACATAACCGCGATACCGGAACCTTTCCCCACCCCGAAAAATAACGCCAAGGCATGCTGAATGGCTGATGGCCTGCTCATAAATGGTTCAAAAACATGATCAGCCCAAATACCGCCGAGGAACAGTCCTAAAGGGATTGTAATGTTCTGAAGGGTATCCCTGGCGGGAAAAACACGGCCCTGCATTTCGAGCGGCACATGAACACGCATAATCGTATTAAGGTTAGCCCCCAGAACCGCAACCGGCACATAGGAAACAAAAGCGGGAAATGTAAAAATGCAGCGGATAAATATTTTATATAAAGTATACCATGGATAAATGTATCTGTCGATTGTTGTTATCTGAATAGTGATTATCAAAATGGTATTTATCAAAACAGCGCATGGCTGGTTGATGAAAGGTTTCACACCAACCTTACAAAAATGCAACCTTCACTCAGAAAATGTAAGCCCATTCGATGGATTGTTTCCTCTGCCTGTCTTATAATAAGCACGAAACATACAAAAAGCGCACTGGTGTAAGGCAGAATGGAGGAATGAAAAAATGTCACTGCTGGAAGTAAAGCATTTGAAAAAAGTATATACCACAAGGTTTGGCGGCGCAAAGGTGGAGGCGCTGGCCGATGTGGAGTTTTCCGTAGAGGAAGGGGAATATGTGGCAATCATGGGCGAATCCGGTTCAGGAAAAACCACGATGCTTAATATCCTTGCCGCGCTGGATAAGCCTACCGGAGGCAAGGTTCTGTTAAACGGCCGGGATATGGCGGCGGTGCCGGACAGCCGGATGGCTGCCTACCGCAGGGATAACCTGGGCTTTGTATTCCAGGATTTCAACCTGCTGGATACCTTTTCTCTGCGGGACAATATTTTCCTGCCCTTGGTTCTTGCCAGAAAGGAATACGGAGAAATGGAAGAGAGACTGAAACCGCTGGCGGACAGGCTGGAGATTAAAGAGCTGCTGGATAAGTTCCCCTATGAGGTTTCAGGAGGGCAGAAACAGCGGGCGGCAGTTGCCAGAGCGCTCATTACGCAGCCGCAGATTCTGCTTGCGGACGAACCTACGGGCGCCCTGGATTCCAGGGCGGCGGACAGTCTGCTCCGTATTTTTGAAGACGTAAATAAAAGCGGCCAGACCGTTTTTATGGTGACGCACAGTACACGGGCGGCCAGCCATGCAGGAAGGGTTCTTTTCATCAAAGATGGCGTTATTTTCCATCAGCTGTACCGTGGGAACTGCAGCAATGAGGAGATGTACCAGAAGATATCGGATACCCTGACGGTTCTTGCCACAGGCAGAGGGGAGGACTGACAGATGAATATACCACAGTTTTCTTTCCTGCATAATCTCCTTTTTTATCCCCGTCTGGCAGGAACCAATATGAAAAAGAACAAAAGCATTTATTTTCCCTATCTGTGTGCAGGCAGCCTGATGGCGGGGCTTCTTTATGTCCTGAACTCCGTTGGCATCATGGTGGCGGACAGCGGCATGGAGGGCGGAGATATCATGTATATGCTAGTCAGGATCAGCTTTATGATATGCATTCTTTTCGTGTTTATCATTCTGTTTTATATTAATAGCTTTATCATAAAGCGCCGTAAACGTGAATTCGGCCTGTTCTGTATTTTAGGCATGGAGAAAAAACATCTTGCCTTCGTCCTTTTCTGGGAGGTTCTTTTCAGCATGCTTCTGAGCGTATCCGTGGGAATTGCAGGAGGCATGCTTTTCAGTCAGGCAATGTTCCTTCTTCTTCTGAAATTCGTGGGGCTGCCCGGGAAGCTAATCTTCCGTATCCCGCTGAATGCGGTGGCTGAAACCTTCCTGATTTATCTGGTCTGTTTCTTTTTTGTCCTGCTTTATGACATTGTAAGCGTGACAAGAACCAATCCCATAGACCTGCTTAGAAGCAGCCGGGAAGGAGAGAAGGAGCCTAAAACCAGATGGGCTGTCGCACTTGCAGGAGCGGCAGCCCTGGGGATTGGCTATGCGAAGGCCCTTGCCACCCAGACGGCTTCAGATGCGCTGTTTGCCTTTTTCCCTGCGGTGCTCCTCGTCATTATCGGAACCTACTGCCTGTTTCAGGCAGGGAGTATCGCCCTGTTGAAAACGCTTCGAAAGAACAGACGTTTTTATTACAAACCGGAAAATTTTGTTTCTGTTTCCGGGATGATTTACCGGATGAAACAGAACGCCGCGGGACTGGCAAGTATCTGTGTTCTGTCAACAGCCGTACTGGTAACATTGTCCAGCTGTTTAAGCCTCTATGCCGGAGAGGAGGATATGCTGAAAAACCAGTTTCCCCGGGATGTCAATATGTATGCGGACGTGCCGGACTATTCCCCGCAGGATACTGCCTTGGCCGTACAACTGGCTGTTTCCATCAGGGAAAAGGTAAAGGAACTGGCAGCCTCTGCCGGTTGTACATTAGAAAACCAGATGGATTTTTACCAGATATCCTTTGGCGCTTCCTATGCGGACGGCCAATTTACCACCGCCTTTAATAATGAGGGAAAAACGAACATGGTCTATGCCATGACGCTGGAGGATTACAACCGTTTATTCGGCAAAAGCCTTTCTCTCGGGGGAAGAGAGGTCTTCTATTATACAACAGGACCGGAAATGAACGGATTTGCGGATATCTGCGGAGAAAAATACAGTCTGGCCGGGCGGCTTTGGCAGTTTGACGTTACAATGTTTATGGGCTTTGCCACGCCTGTGAATCTCAGTATATTTGTTGTCCCAGGCCTGGAAGATCTGAGCAGGCTGGCGGCGGCGAGCAATGCGCAGGCACAGAACGGCAGATTTCCCACCTCTGTGGAATTTAACTGCTTTTTTGATCTGGAAGGGAGCAAGGAAGCCGTCCGGCAGCTGGAAAGCAGCATACACGGCGCTGTGCCCGGCGTTTACAGGACTTATGTGCGCAGTGAGCAGAGGGCGGATTTTTATGAGCTGTACGGCAGCATCCTTTTTGTCGGCGTATTTTTCATCGTATTGTTCCTCATTGCCACTGTGCTGATTATCTATTATAAGCAGATTACGGAAGGCTTCGATGACAGGGAACGGTTCCAAATCATGGAAAAGGTGGGGATGAGCGCCGCTGAAGTAAAGAAAACCATTACCCGCCAGGTTCTTCTTGTTTTCTTCCTGCCTCTGGGAATGGCTGTCATACACATTGCGGTGGCATTCCCGCAGCTTTGCAAGATGCTTACGGTATTCAGTATGACCAATATAAAAATGTTCGCTTTATTTACCGTGCTTTCCGTTCTTGTTTTTGCGCTGGCCTATCTGCTTGTTTACCGGCTGACAGCGCGCACATACTTTAAAATTGTCCAGGGTTAGGCGGCAGGTGGCTGTCTCTTAAATCCTTCTTTATAACCGAAGGGGCACAGACGTGTCCCTTCGGTTTTTAGTTATGTTTCTTTCCGGACTGCCCCACAGGAGGCATGTCCTGCGGTCAATTCTTATTTCACAGCAATCTTTATGGCAATTTTCCAAAAGGCTGGCAAGCATCCGTATGCCTGAAATGAGTTGTCATGCATACACATTTATGCTAGCATATCTAACAAGAGTGCCGGTATACCGGATGGAAGGAAAGGAGAGTTATGAAGAAGATGAGAGCAAGACTGCTTTCTGTATGTGTGTTTTTGGCTTTTTCGGCGCTGTTGGGAGCATGCGGTTTGATTTGATCTTCACAATTACCGAAGCAGATTATGAAAAATATGCCGCAATCGCACCAACGGTATATATTCAGGATGGCAGCCGCAGTGATGAGGAGCTGTTTTGCTACATCGCAGGTTTTGTGGGAAAAGAGAAGGAAGCGGAACATATATTGCTGATTTCAGGAAAAGAGCGGAGGCGGCCGGAGAAGAAATCCGGGAAATTGTGGGAAATCGTACCGTCTCTATTGTGGAGGTATGGCCGCAGCAGATCTATACCATGGGCAGTCATTTTGCAAGAGGAGGTTCCGTTCTGTATGATATATGGAAACTGAAGGCGCCTTCGGCAGTACAGGCGGAAATAGTAGATGCCGATACCCCTTATAAGGTGGTATCTCTGGAAGCGCTGCCGGAGTATACGGGAGATTTTATCCTGTACGGCGTCCTGGCGGATACGGACAGCTCCTTTGTGGAGGAATCCCGGCTCTGGAACAGTCTTGACGCTGTTAAGGCAGGTCGTGTGCTTGCTTATGAACAGGTCGCGTTTATGCACAGGGATCCGATTACCCTGAATGCCCAGCTGGATATTTTTGTTGACTTTTTCCGCAGCGTTGGTGAAAAGGAATGAGTGCGAGCGGACAAAAAAGGATGACCTTGTTTCTGCTTGCGGTCGGTGCTGCGGTCTTTCTGGCCGCAGCTCTTTCCGTGCTTTATGGAAGCATGGAGATCACTTTGGGCAGGTGGTAAACGCCGTCATCCGGCCGGATGCTGCGGATCAGCAGCATATCGTAGTCCGGGAACTGCGTATTCCCCGTACGCTGGGCTGTATCCTAGCCGGCGCCGCCTTTTCCGCAGCGGGTTCTCTCATGCAGGGAGTAACCCGGAATCCTCTTGCGGATTCAGGACTGCTGGCATCAATGCGGGAGCCTCTTTTGCGCTGGCGCTCTGCCTTGCTTTTTTACCCGGACTTGGCTTTACAGGAGTGGTTATCTTTTCCTTTCTGGGCGCGTCGGTTTCCATGCTGGCTGTCTACGAGCTGATGAGCATGAGACATCGTAAGCTGGAGCCTGTAAGGCTGGTACTGGCAGGCAGCGCTGTCAGTATTTTCCTGTCCTCACTCAGTCAGGCGGTCTCCATTTTCTTTCAAATCGGTCATGATCTTACCTTTTGGACCGCCGGCGGTGCGGCAGGCATCCGCTCCCGGCAGCTTCTGCTGGCAGGCCCGGTCATTGTTTCCGGCCTGGTGGCGGCAGTCCTGCTGTCGGGGCGTGTTTCCATGCTCAGCCCTGGAGGATGCCGCGAAAGGCCTGGGGCTGGAAGTGGAGCGTTCCCGTTTCCTTTGTCTTCTTACTGTTCTGCTGCTTGCGGGCGGCGCCGTGGCCCTTACCGGGCCTGTTGCCTTCGTAGGTCTGGTTCCCCATGTGGTCCGCTTTTTTACAGGAGCGGATTATCGGGCGGTCATTCCCTGTTCCATGGCGGCGGGCGCTTTCTTTATGCTCACAGCAGATATTATTTCCCGTACCATCAATGCGCCTGCGGAAACGCCTATTGGTCTGATTTTTTCGCTTATCGGGGTGCCGTTTTTCATCTGGATTGCAAGAAAGGAGGACAAAGGCTTTGACTGACTCCCGGAAAAAAATGCGTGCCTGCATCGTGCTTGCCATATTGGCGGCGCTTCTTATCCTGGGAATCTGGGTGGATATCAATGCAGGCTACAGACATATCAGCCCGGAGGAGATCTGGAATATCCTATGGGGAAAAGGAGAGAAGGGGGTGCGTTTTACGCTGCTGCAGCTTCGGCTTCCGCGTGTCCTTGCCAGCCTTCTGGCAGGGGCCGGCCTGTCTGCTTCGGGCTGTGTAATTCAGGGTGTTTCCCGGAATGAGATGGCAGAACCTGGCATTCTGGGAATCAATGACTTCATGAAGGCACCCCGGAGGAGGTTATGACCCCGCAGGTACTGGAGGAGGTTTTTTCTCTGAAGGCCTGTATCGGCCGGGAACCCTGGACCGGAAAGCCGCTTTGTATCACCTATGAGCTGCAGGAAGAGGAAGTGTCGTAAGGCGAAGAGCAAAAGAATAAAAGTCTTTCCGCCAACTAAAAAAACACTGCGTCCCAAAACGGAGCTGAACTCCGGATGGGATTGCAGTGTTTTTGTTATATTGCTATGCTTCCTGTTCCTTCTGAAGATTTTTCTGTGCAGTGGACAGCATCAGTTTGATTCGGTTCAGCTGATTGACCTCGCTGGCGCCGGGATCATAGTCGATAGCCACCACATTGGATTTTGGATACCGTTTGCGCAGCTCTTTGATAACGCCTTTACCGACCACGTGGTTGGGCAGACAGCCGAAAGGCTGCGTACATACTATGTTATTGGTGCCGGACTTAATCAGCTCCACCATCTCTCCGGTCAGAAACCATCCTTCGCCGGTCTGGTTGCCGATGGAAACAATGGGCTCCGCATAGGAAGCAATATCAGAGATTTTTGCAGGCGCGTGGAAATGCTCCGATTTCTCAAAAGCTTTTGCTGCGGAGGAACGCACCCATTCCATGCCCTTGATTCCAAGCTTTGCCATGAATGCGGATTTTTTGCTGGTTCCCAGATGCTCCGCCTTATAAAGCTGATTGTAGAAGCAGTAGAACATGAAATCCAGCAGATCCGGGACCACAGCCTCCGCGCCCTCTGATTCCAGAAGCTCTACCAGATGGTTATTGGCTGCCGGCGCAAATTTTACGAGAATCTCGCCGACAATGCCTACCTTCGGCTTTTTCTCATCGGTGATGGGAATCGCATCGAAATCCTCCACGATTTCACGGCACATCCTGAAAAAGGTATGGAATCCGGGATGCTTTGCAGTCACAAAGGCTTTGCATTTATCCACCCATTTCCGATGACAGGCATTAACGCTTCCCGCTTCCTTTTCATAAGGACGCATCCGGTATACGCAGCGCATGAAAATATCTCCGAAAACTGCGGCATACACGGCGCGAAGCAGAATATCCAGATTCAGCTTGAAGCCGGGGTTGCTTTCCAGTCCCGCCATGTTGACGGAAATCACCGGCACCTGCTCCATGCCCGCCCTGGCAAGCGCCCGGCGGATAAAGCCCACATAGTTGGTGGCACGGCAGCCGCCTCCGGTCTGGGACATTACCACAGCCACCTTATTCAGGTCATATTTTCCGGAAAGCAGCGCATCCATAATCTGTCCCACCACCAGGAGGGATGGATAGCAGGCGTCATTGTTTACATATTTCAGGCCGGTGTCAATGGCATGCCGGTTATCGTTGGGAAGCACCTCCACATGATATCCGCAGGCATTAAACGCCGCTTCCAGCAGCTCAAAATGAATCGGGGACATCTGCGGGCAAAGGATGGTATAATCCTTACGCATCTCCTCCGTGAAAATTTCCCTGTGCAGGGCGGTGGAGGCGATGGTCCTTTTCTCTTTCTTCTTTTCTTTGGCCTTGATGGCGGACAGCAGGGAACGGACACGGATCCTGGCAGCCCCCAGATTGTTTACCTCATCGATTTTCAGGCAGGTATAAATCTTGCCAGAGCCGGAAAGGATATCGTTTACCTGATCCGTGGTAACGGCATCCAGGCCGCAGCCGAAGGAATTGAGCTGAATCAGGTTCAGATCGTCCCTGGTTCGCACAAAGGCGGCGGCAGCATAAAGCCTGGAATGATACATCCACTGGTCGGAGACGATCAGCGGCCGTTCCGGATGCCCCAGGTGGGAAACGGAATCCTCCGTCAGTACGGCCAGGCCGTAGGAGGTGATCAGTTCAGGAATGCCGTGATTGATTTCCGGATCCAGATGGTAGGGGCGTCCTGCCAGCACAATTCCCTGTGTTCCGGTTTCCTCCAGATAGGAGAGCACCTCTTCCCCTTTTTTCTTGATATCCTCTCTGGAGGCTTCCATCTCCGCCCAGCCCCTGGCCGCGGCGCGGCGTATTTCTTCGGCAGGCAGTTCGCTGAATTCTTTCTCCAGAGCCTGTGTGGCAACCTCCAGATTGCTGAAGGCCATAAAAGGATTACGCAGAACCGCTTCCCCGCGTCCGATTTCATCCACATTATTCTTGATATTTTCAGAATAAGAGGTGACGATAGGGCAGTTGTAATGATTGCTTGCATCCGGCGTTTCATTTCTTTCATAGAAAAGAGCGGGATAGAAGATAAAATCCACACCCTGTTTAATCAGCCAGGACACATGCCCATGGGCCAGCTTTGCAGGATAGCATTCGGACTCGCTGGGGATGGATTCGATGCCCAGCTCGTAAATATTATGGGTGGAGCTGGGAGAGAGCACCACCTGATATTTCAGTTCGGTAAAAAACGTATACCAGAACGGATAATTTTCATACATGTTCAGAACCCGGGGTATACCCACGCGTCCCCGCTGCGCCTTGTCTGCGGAAAGCGGTTCATAGGAGAACAGCCTTTTCAGCTTATACTCAAACAGATTCGGCACCTGGCTGGGATTCTTCGGTTTTCCCAGGCCGCGTTCACAGCGGTTGCCGGATATGTACTGACGTCCGCCGGAAAAACGGTTGATGGTAAGGCGACAGTGGTTGGTACAGCCCTTACATTTTGCCATGCTGGTTTCAAATTCCAGGGAATTAATCTGATCAATTGTCAGCATGGTGGTCTGGTAGCCCGCGCTGTAATTGTCCCTGGCGATGAGAGCCGCGCCGAACGCGCCCATAATTCCTGCAATATCGGGGCGGATGGCCTCGCAGCCCGCAATTTTTTCAAAACTGCGAAGAACGGCGTCATTATAAAAGGTTCCGCCCTGGACCACGATCTGTTTCCCAAGCTCAGAGGCGTCAGATACCTTGATTACCTTAAACAGGGCATTTTTGATAACGGAATAGGCAAGGCCTGCGGAAATATCGGAAACCTCGGCTCCCTCCTTCTGCGCCTGCTTTACCTTGGAATTCATGAAAACGGTGCAGCGTGTGCCAAGGTCAATGGGATGTTTGGCGAACAGGGCGGCTTTTGCGAAATCCTGCACGCTGTAGTTCAGGGATTTTGCAAAGGTTTCGATGAAGGAGCCGCAGCCGGAGGAGCAGGCCTCGTTCAGCTGCACGCTGTCAACCGTGCCGTTTTTGATTTTGATACATTTCATATCCTGGCCGCCGATGTCGAGAATACAGTCCACCTGCGGGTCAAAAAAGGCGGCGGCGTGATAATGGGACACCGTTTCCACCTCCCCGTCATCCAGCAGGAAAGCGGCCTTCATCAGGGCTTCCCCGTATCCGGTGGAGCAGGAACGGACAATCTTCGCCCCTTTGGGAAGCTGCGCATAAATGTCCTGTATGGCGCCTATGGCGGTTTTCAGCGGACTGCCGTTATTATTGCTGTAGAAGGAATAAAGAAGGGCGCCGTCCTCGCCTACAAGCGCCACCTTGGTGGTGGTGCTGCCCGCATCAATCCCCAGATAGCAGTTGCCTGCATAATCCTCCAGCGAAGCCGTCGTTACGCAATGGCTGTCATGGCGGGTACGGAAGGCTTCGTATTCCTCATCGGAAGAGAAAAGAGGCTCCATACGGGCTACCTCGAATTCCATTTTAATGCCGCCGGACAGCTTCCGGACCATCTCCTCCAGCGTAAAATATACTTCTTCCTTGGCGTTCAGCGCTGATCCAATTGCAGCGAACAGATGGGAATTATCCGTTTTAATGGTATGCTCCTCATCCAGCTTCAGTGTTCGGACAAAGGCGATCTGCAGTTCGGAAAGAAAATGAAGGGGGCCTCCCAGGAAAGCAACATGCCCCCTGATAGGCTTTCCGCAGGCCAGTCCGCTGATGGTCTGATTCACCACCGCCTGGAAAATCGATGCAGAGAGGTCTTCCTTGGTAGCCCCTTCGTTAATAAGAGGCTGGATATCGGACTTGGCAAACACACCGCATCTGGCGGCTATGGTATATAAGGATTTATAGTTTTTGGCGTATTCATTCAGGCCTGCCGCATCCGTCTGAAGCAGGGAAGCCATCTGGTCGATAAAAGAACCGGTGCCGCCGGCGCAGATACCGTTCATACGCTGTTCCACATTCCCGTTTTCAAAATAGATGATCTTGGCATCCTCGCCGCCCAGCTCAATCGCCACATCGGTCTGCGGCGCAAGCTCCTGAAGCGCTGTGGAAACGGAAATAACCTCCTGAACGAACGGTACTCCGAGATGATTTGCCAGAGTCAGCCCGCCGGAGCCGGTAATCATAGGATGAAGCGTTATATTTCCCAATCTGGACAGACTGTCTTTCAGTAAATCCGACAGTGTCTCCTGAATATTGGCAAAATGCCTTTTATAATCGGAAAAAAGTATATGATGGGCTTCATCCAGGATAGCAATTTTGACAGTTGTGGAACCGATATCGATTCCCAAAGTGTAATGAATAGAATTGCTCATATGTTAAAAATGCCCTTTCTTCGTAACTGTCCAGTTACTTCACAGTTACTGCCAAAATCTGCCATAAACCGCCTGCAGCGATGGATTTTGACACTCATGAATTATTTTCTTACAGTCAGAGCAGTAAATGCACTGACCTGCTGAACAGTTGTCTCTCTACTTATTAAAATGTATTTTAAAACAACATTCTACATTATACGACAGCAAAGACGTAAAAGCAACTGCGGAAGTTGTTAAAAAAATTTTGGCGGTTTCGTAAACCAGGCATTTGCCCCTGCCGCAGCCTTTGGCGTCTGCTTTTGCGTGGCCCCGCGGCAGGAGCAGATGCAGGCTTGTGAAATTCTAAAGTTTTTATAACATTTATGAAATTGGAGCTGCATTCGTTTACATTTTCGGGGTGAGATGATAGAATATATTCGCTTGCAGTACGGTTGGTTTTTGTGGGACAGTTGGTTTTTGGGTAAAACCGCACTGTTTAACGGTTTGCCGGAATACTGCGCGGACGCTTGAAAGCAGCTTAAAAAGAATCGCGTAAATCGCAGATAGGAGTTTGATTATGGGAAGCAATTTTTCCAGCAAATTTGAAAGAAAATTCGGGAAGTATGCCATTCCGAACATCTCTTTGTATTTAATTATATGTTATGCGGTAGGTTATCTGATTGCAAGGATAAATCCTCTTTTTTTAAATTATCTGACGCTTGATCCTTTTGAAATTTTTTTCCATGGACAAGTGTGGCGGCTCATAACCTGGATTCTTATTCCCCCCAGCTTATCTAATTTCTTTTTTACGGCAATAATGCTGGTATTCTATTATTCTATCGGGACGCAGCTTGAGCGGACCTGGGGAACGTACCGTTATAATTTATATTTGTTTTTAGGTATGTTTTTTACAATTATCGGTAGTTTCTTGCTTTTTATATTTTGCCTTATTGCCGGTATAAGAATTAATTTCGGCGCCTTCAGCACCTATTACATCAATATGTCCATTTTCCTTGCATATGCGGCTACTTTTCCCGATATGCAGGTCCTGCTCATGTTCATTATCCCTATCAAGGTAAAATGGCTGGGCATTGTTTACGGAGCCATGCTTGTATTTGAGTGCCTGACAGGCGGCCTGGTGACCTGGGTGGTAATCGGTTCCTCACTGCTTAACTTTGTGGTATTTTTCCTGACAAGCAGGAACCATATCCATATGTCCCCAAAACAGATGAAACGGAGACATGAATTTAAAAAACAAACCCAGTCGGCGGCAGGAATTACCAAGCATAAATGCGCCATCTGCGGCCGGACGGAAAAGGATGATCCCACGCTGGAATTCCGTTTCTGCTCCAAATGCTTCGGTAATTATGAATATTGCCAGTACCATCTGTATACCCACGAACACGTAAGACCTCCCCATGAGGCCGGAAGATAGGACAGGGGAACTGCCTGCAGCTGCATTGCCCGGTGGGGCCGGGTGCTTGCCGCACAGGGTAAGGGCAGCAGTGCAGGCCTGCCCGAAACAAAAAAACAAAGCAGGAGAGACTATTATGAATCAGGAACAGCAGTTTGCAAAAACGCTGGAAGAAATAAAACAGCTCGCAAGACAGCAGGGAAACTGCATCAGTGAAGAACAGGTAAAGGAAGCCTTTGCCCCTTTGGGTTTTGATGACAAGCAGCTGGAGATGGTATATGATTATCTGAAAAACCAGAAGATAGGCATCGGAGAGCCCCTTCCCCTTGAGGATTACCTGTCGGAAGAGGAAATCAATTATCTGGACTCCTACCTGGAAAGCCTCGCGCTCCTGGAGGAGCTTACAGAAGGCGAAAGGGAAGCGGTTACCCTTTCCGCCATGGCAGGAGATATGGATGCCAAGCAGAAACTGATTGAAATCTATCTGCCCCAGGTGGTAGATCTTTCCAAGCTTTATGCCGGACAGGGCGCATTGCTTGAGGATCTCATCGGAGAAGGCAATGTGGCGCTTACCATGGCGGTGGAAATGCTGGAGACCGCATCCAATGCTGCGGAAGCCCAGGGAATGCTGGGAAGCATGATTATGGAAGCCATGGAAAACTATATCACCGTAAACGTCCAGGAAAAAGAAACCGGCAATAAAATGGCGGAAAAGGTGAACCAGGTGGCAGACCAGGCCAAAGAGCTTGCGGAAAGCCTGGGGCGCAAGGTTACCATACAGGAGCTGGCCGATGAAACGGGCATGACCCTGTATGAAATTAAAGAAGCCGTCCAGTTTTCCGGAGACAGCATAGAAGACATTGATACCTCTGGAGCCCAGCTGTAACACACACTGTACAATACTGAAATGTCCCACCGGACAGAAGGATACCCTATGGCAGACCAGGATTTTAAATACGTAATACAGGATTTAACCAACGTTTATATCGGAGCCAGATATACCTACGAGGAAATGCTTGAGGATGACAACGTCCCTCACAAGCTGAAGGAGGTCATTGTCCGCATTCTCCTCACCGAGGTAGCCCCCGACACCACCCCGGAAAACCACATTTTTTACATGACTCCCGACAGCGCCTCCTTCAAGGCCTGCAAGAAAATGAAGGCCCGCTTTAAAATGAGCGTATGGCAGCCCGCAGACGGCCGCAAACACAAAAAAGCCGGCTATGTCAACCGGGAATACTCCATCGAAGAAATCGTAGCCAGCAAAGAACTCCACGACAAAAAAGACACCACCATCGTGGAAGAAATGCACATCAGCAAGCTTGGCCTTGGCGCCATCGTCGTATAAGCGTGCATTAACTGAATCAAATACCCCGCTGCAAGCAACGGGGTATTTGACCCTCGCGGCAGTCGCCAAATATCCATGCAAGCATGGCTACTTGGCTCGTTGCTCGCGGGAATAAAAACAATTGTCAACCATATAAAATATCTAGTTGACAATCGCAAAAAACAATGATAGACTTTCACCATAACCGGAAGAAAGTCTATTTCTGCTTTCCCGGAAAACAAGGGAGAAATTCCCAGACAGGGAGAACAAAAAAATGGAAAGAAAATTAACAACAAAAACCATAGTCATCACAGGCATGTTTGCCGCCGTCATAGCGGTGCTTGCCCAGATAGCCATTCCCATGCCCTCAGGCGTCCCCATCACACTCCAGACCTTTGCCATAGCGTTAACAGGCGCGGTCCTTGGAGCCAGACTCGGAACAGCCGCAACCGGCATATATATACTTCTGGGAGCAGTAGGAGTCCCCGTATTCTCAAATTTCACCGGAGGCCTCGCCATCATTGCCGGAAAAACAGGCGGCTTCATCTGGGGCTTTCTCTTCCTCGCCCTCCTCTGCGGAGCCGGAGCCACACTGAAAAATAAACCCCTCGGAGTAGTAGCCGGCCTTATCGGCCTCATCGCCTGCCACCTCCTGGGCACCCTCCAGTTCAGCCTCCTCACAGGAATGAACTTCCCCGAGTCAGCCCTCCTGGTATCCGTCCCCTACCTGCCCAAAGACATCCTGTCCCTTATCCTCGCCTACGCCCTCGGACTCCAGATAAGGAAACAACTCCTCCGAGCCGCCATCCTCCCTCCCCAGGCCCCCAAAAAAGCCCCTCTGTAATCTTTTGCACCAATCCCCAAAAAAAAACTCATCCCAATTCTTGCCGGAAGCCCACACTTCCGGCTTTTCCTTCCCCATTTTTCCCTCAGCGGACATTTCTACAGCTCCAAAGCCCCCTTCCATCCCTTCCTCACTACACAACCTGCCTGCCGCCGATAATGAGAGAGTCCTGTGGGGCGCGGGGCGCAATGGAAAAGGGCGGGGCCGGGGAGAGAGGGTTTTCAGGTTCCAGTCAGCCCAGGCATTGCGATGAGCCTTGAGCGAAAAATTATGTCAGGTGTGCCTTCCATAATTTTAAGTCTCATCTCCATGGACTGAAAACAGAAGCTGAAAAAAGGCATCCGCCCGTCCCTCTCCCTCCCGCAAAAACCTCCGCCCCCCCCAAAACCCCCGTCCGCCTCTCCGGCTTCCCTGGCAGTGTAGTGAGGGAGAAAGGGCAATAAGGGCGTTAAAGACTTAATAAGGGCATTAAGGACTAGGGCATTGAGGGTAGGCGGGGGATGGAATGGGAGGGGATGAGGGCGGTAAATGTGAGGGGGTGAACAGTTGCATGGTGGGGAAAAAGTACTTTACATCCGGGGGGAAGTAGCATACAATACAGCTAGGTATTGGTTTTGTTTTTTCGTTGCAGGAGCGTTCGGTCTTGGGATTGGAGAGGGGCCGCCGGGAGGCGGTTCTGTTTTTGTTGGCGGAGTTGCCAGCGGGGTGCCGGTGGAGTTGCCGGCGGACGGTGCCTGCGCGGGAAAGCGCGGGTGCGGGGCCGGCTGTGTAGGAAAGGAGATTTTGTATGAGTAATTTGAGCGGGATTTCTGAGTATTTGAATCTGGCTGAGGTGAAGGAGTCGGTGCGTGAGGGCGGGGATTCTGTGAAGAAGCTGATGAAGGAGCCTTCAGGGCTGACGAAAACAGAGATGTCTCTGCTTTTGGCGGTTTTTCTGATGGCAGGGGTTATCATAGGTTTTATCTGGGCGCCGATTAAGAGGGGCCTGATTATTGCCGGTAATGATGTGATTACCGGGGAGGATGAGAAAGAGAACAAAGGAGAAAATGCGTAAAAATGAAAATCACATTAAAAGACGGTTCCGTAAAGGAATATGCGGAGAGCAAAAGTATTATTGAGATTGCGGCTGATATCAGCGAGGGTCTGGCAAGGGCGGCCTGCGCGGGACTGGTGAACGGGAAGGTGGAGGATCTGCGCACGGTGCTTGATGGGGATTGCGAGCTGGCGATACTGACGGCCAGGGATAAGGAAGGGCTGACTGTGGTCCGCCATACGGCTTCCCATGTGCTTGCGCAGGCGATGAAGCATGTGTTCCCTGAAGCCAAGCTTGCTATCGGGCCGAGTATTGATACCGGCTTTTATTATGATTTTGAGCACGAGCCTTTTTCCAGGGAGGATCTGGATAAGCTGGAAGCTGAGATGAAGAAAATCATCAAGCAGGGTGAGAAGCTGGAGCGTTTCACTCTTCCCAGACAGGACGCTATTGCTTTTATGGAAGAGAAGGGCGAGCCTTATAAGGTGGAGCTGATCCAGGAACTTCCTGAGGATGCAGAGATTTCCTTTTATAAGCAGGGGGATTTCACGGATCTGTGCGCAGGGCCGCACCTGATGAGCACCAAGGGGATCAAGGCCTTTAAGCTGACCTCTTCTTCAGGCGCTTACTGGAGAGGGGATTCCAACAGAACCATGCTTCAGAGAATTTACGGAACAGCCTTCAATACCAAGGAGGAGCTGGCCGAGTATCTGGAATATCTGGATAATATCAAGAACCGTGACCATAATAAGCTGGGACGTGATATGGAGCTGTTCGCAACGGTTGACGTTATCGGACAGGGACTTCCGCTTCTGATGCCCAAGGGGGCCAAGATGATTCAGACGCTGCAGCGCTGGATCGAGGATGAAGAGGAGAAGAGAGGCTATATGAGGACCAAGACTCCTCTGATGGCGAAAAAGGATCTGTATATTATTTCCGACCACTGGAATCATTATAAGGAAGGCATGTTTGTGCTGGGAGATGAGGAAAAGGAGGATGAAGTATTCGCCCTCCGCCCCATGACCTGTCCTTTCCAGTATTATGTATACAAGCAGAGCCAGAAATCCTACCGTGATCTGCCCTGCCGCTACGGAGAGACTTCCACATTGTTCAGGAATGAGGATTCGGGAGAGATGCACGGGCTGACCCGTGTGCGTCAGTTCACCATTTCCGAGGGCCATCTGATCGTAAGGCCGGATCAGATCGAGAAAGAATTCCGCGGCTGTGTGGATCTGGCAAAATACTGCCTGACCACGCTGGGCCTGGAAGAGGATGTGACCTATCGTCTTTCCAAGTGGGATCCCAATAATAAGGATAAATATCTGGGCGACGAGGAAACCTGGGATTATGTGCAGAATATGATGCGTGATATTCTCCATCATATCGGCATTGAGTTTACGGAAGAAGACGGCGAAGCGGCCTTCTACGGACCGAAGCTGGATATCCAGGCAAAGAACGTGTATGGCAAGGAAGATACCATGATCACCATCCAGCTGGATATGTTCCTGGCAGAGCGTTTTGATATGACTTATATTGATGCCAACGGGGAGAAGAAGCGTCCTTATATCATCCACAGAACCTCCATGGGCTGCTATGAAAGAACGCTGGCCTGGCTGATTGAAAAATACGAAGGCAAGTTCCCCACCTGGCTGTGCCCGGAGCAGGTGCGTGTGCTTCCTATTTCTGAAAAATATGAGGAATACGCGCAGAAGGTGAACGCAGCGCTGAAGGATAACGGTATTTTAAGCACGGTGGACAGCCGTTCCGAGAAAATCGGTTATAAGATCCGCCAGGCGAGACTGGACAAGCTGCCTTATATGCTTGTGGTGGGACAGAAGGAAGAGGAAGACGGCACGGTTTCCGTAAGAAGCCGTTTTGCCGGCGATGAGGGTGTGAAGCCTCTGGATACCTTCATCAATGATATCTGCAGGGAAATCAGGACGAAGGAAATCCGTAAAATAACGGTGACAGAGGACGGAAAGCCTGCAAAATAAGCCATCCCTTTTTGGCAGCGGCAGTGATTTCACAGCTGGGAAAAATCCGCACGGCGCATATGCGGCGGTTTTTTTCCGGCTGGTCCCTGGTATGACGGAGACGGATAGATGAGTAATGAAAAAAAGACATGGCGGCAGACAGCAGGTATCCTGCTGTCTGTGTGCGCCCTGGGAATGGCCTGCTGCAGTTTGTTTTTATGCTTCAGCAGCGATATCTGGTATGATGAGCTTTTTACGGTGGGCTTCGTTTCACAGCCGGTGGGGCGGATGATTTCGCTTGCGGCCAGGGACGTTCACCCACCGCTTTATTATCTGATTGTAAAGGCTGCTGTGGAGCTGGTGCATTTATTTGCGCCGGGGGCGGATGCCGTAATTATCTGCAAGGTGGTTTCCGTGCTGCCTTATCTGGCGCTGCTGGGGTATTCCCTGACTCTTATAAGGAAGAAATACGGTTGGCTTTGTTCAGGGCTTTTTTCCTTCTGCATCCTGGCGATGCCGCAGATGGCTAACTATACGACGGAAATCAGGATGTACGGCTTTGCCCTGTTTTTTATTACGGCGGCATTCCTGCATGCGGGAGAGCTTTTGGAGGGAGGCGGGAAAAGGCATTGGGCCGCCTTCACTGTTTATGGGATCGCAGCGGCCTATACCCATTATTTTGCGGCGGTTGCGGCGGCGGCGCAGTATGTGGGCGTGGCTGTGCTTTTGTCTGTTAAGAAGAAGGATGAACGGGTGAAGTATCTGCTGGTATGGCTGTTCTGTGCGGGAATCTCCGTACTGGCATATCTGCCCTGGCTGCCCGCGGCCGTTTCCCAGGTGTCCCAGGTGCGGGAAAGCTACTGGATTCTTCCGCTGACCTTAAGCTGCTTCGGCGGCTGCGTAAAATTCATGCTGAAGCCCTCCACCGGGTATCAGCTTTTGGATTACGGCCTGGCGGTGGTCCTTTTTGCTTTGCTGGCGGCTTTCCTTATCCATGCGTTTTTAAAGCGTAAGGACAGGGAACGAAATCCGGGACAGGACGGATATGCTTTTTTGGGACTCTGCGTGCTGGCAGGGACTGCGCTTTTCGGGATTGCGGTGTCATTCCTGATGAGGCCGGTTTTCATTTACCGCTATATGCTTCCTGCGGCGGGCTGCTTCTGGTTCTGTTTTTCCTATTTCCTGAGCAGGCAGAAGAAGGCTCTGGTGCTGGTGCCTTCGCTGCTGGTGCTTCTCTTTGTGGGGGCGGCTGATTATTCCGCCTTTGTGCAGGGAGAGGTGATGAAAAAAGAACAGATGACGAGAACTGAAGAGGAGCTGGCCAAAATAGGGGCGGAGGATATCGTCCTGTTTAATTTTGACCAGGTGCAGGCCGTAACCGGCTGGTATCTTCCTAGGGAAAGCTATCTGTACGGAGGAACGCCGGAAACGCTGATACGGGAGATGTTCCCGGGAGTATATGCCGTGCCCGGGGAGGAATGGATAGATCAGCAGCTGGAGAGCGGAAAAACTGTGTGGTTCATCGGCAGCGGCCTTGCCAGGGACGGAATCCTTAAGGAATGGCAGAAAAGGGGAATTAAGTCCGTGGAGACTGCGGACAGCTGCCTGTTGGAACGCTACTGGTTCAATATATACCGTCTGGGCCGGCAGCCATGAATAAAATCCTGAAAAAAAGACAAAATAATTCTGAAACCATAAAACAGGTTTATTTTGATATGATTTTTCAGGAGGCAACCAAAAATGGCAGAATTGAAATGTGTAGTAGAAAATTGTACCTATAATAATGACAAGTGCTGCTGCAAGGGCGATATTATGGTAGGAGGCAAGGAAGCGGAGAAGGAAAACGATACCTGCTGCGAAAGCTTCAAGGACAGGACCGGTGAGTCCGCATCCAACGCCATGAATCCCTGCAGGACTATCAGCATCGACTGCGAAGCTGTAAAATGTGTGTATAACACAAATTACAAGTGCTATGCGGAGCATGTGGACATCAAGGGCTGCGGCGCCTGTGACTGCGGTGAAACAGCCTGTGCCACCTTTAAGGAAAGATAGGATGCAGCTGGCAGGCGCTCTTTCAAATCGCCTGCAATGATGTGAATGAATCCCGCCGGCCTTGCCGGAGGTGAAAATCAGAAGCGGAAAAACGTATTATAATGCGTTTTCCGTTTCTTTTTTTGTGCTTGCCGAAATAACGGAATTGGAGATGATGCATATAAAAATAGTATAAAAATGTTATATTTACAGCATTTAGATTGAAATATAATAGAAATTTCAATGATAATCAAAAAATATTCTATACATTACTGAATAAAAATCATATAAACTATCGATATTGACAAACGCAAGGAAACTTGTCAAACAGAAGGGAGAAAAATATGAAGAGAAAATTAGGTTGCATGACAATGGCAGTGCTGTTAAGCTTATCCCTGGCCGCGTGCGGTTCCAGTGAGAAGCCTGCGGCGGCGGAGTCGCCAGCAGCAGGTGCGGAGACAACAGCGGCGGGAACGGAAACCGCGGCGCCGGCCAAAGAAACGACGCCGGCCGACGGGGGAACCGTGGCGAATAAGGATAAACCTCTTGTATGGTTTAACCGCCAGCCCTCCAGCAGCGCTACGGGCCAGCTTGATATGGCGGCATTGAATTATAACAAGGATACCTATTATGTAGGCTTTGATGCCAACCAGGGCGCTGAGCTTCAGGGAACCATGGTAAAGGATTATATCGAGAAAAACATAGACGACATTGACCGCAATGGGGACGGCATCATCGGCTATGTCCTGGCTATCGGCGATATCGGGCATAACGATTCCATCGCACGTACAAGAGGCGTCCGCAAGGCTCTCGGCACCGGTCTTGAAAAAGACGGAAACATCAACAGTGAACCGGTGGGAACCAACACCGACGGCACCGCGACAGCCGTACAGGACGGAAGCCTTGAGATAAACGGGAAGACATACATTGTCCGTGAGCTGGCTTCCCAGGAAATGAAGAACTCCGCAGGAGCCACATGGGATGCGGCTACGGCCGGCAATGCCATCGGGACATGGTCTTCCTCCTTCGGTGATCAGATTGATGTTGTGGTATCCAATAATGACGGCATGGGCATGTCAATGTTCAACGCATGGTCCAAGGACAACAAGGTTCCCACCTTTGGCTATGATGCCAACAGCGACGCAGTGGCCGCTATCGCAGAGGGCTACGGCGGAACCATCAGCCAGCATGCGGACGTACAGGCATATCTAACACTCCGTGTCCTGCGCAACGCCCTTGACGGAGTTGATATCAATACCGGTATCGCCACTGCAGATGCAGCGGGAAATGTCCTGAGCGAGGATGTCTATGTATACAGAGAGGAAGAACGTTCCTATTATGCACTGAATGTTGCGGTTACCGCTGATAACTATCAGGATTTTATGGATTCCACCATGGTTTATGCACCGGTATCCAATCAGCTGGATGAGGGAACAAGTCCTGTAAAGAGGGTATGGCTGAATATCTACAATTCCTCCGATAACTTCCTTGGCTCCACCTATCAGCCGCTTCTTCAGAAGTATGATAAGCTCCTCAACCTTGATGTTGATTACATCGGCGGCGACGGACAGACAGAGTCCAACATTACCAACCGCCTCGGGAACTCCAGCCAGTATGATGCATTTGCCATCAATATGGTTAAGACAGACAACGCAGCGTCTTATACATCCCTGCTCGATCAGTAAGATATAGCAGTGAGAGCCGGACAGGTTATTAGGGAGAAGAAATTCTCCCTAATAATCTCTTTTGGGAAGCAGGCGTTTTTATAACAGAGGAGTAAAAAATATGGCAGATAAGAAAGATGATATCGTCTTATCAATACGCGGCATGAGCAAGTCCTTTGGCAGGAACCGGGTTCTGGACCGCATCAGCATGGATGTGAGGAGAGGGACCGTAATGGGCCTTATGGGTGAAAACGGAGCCGGGAAGTCAACCATGATGAAATGCCTTTTCGGTACCTATCAGAAGGACGAGGGAACAATATTCCTGAATGGTAAGGAAGTGAGCTTTTCCGGTCCCAAGGATGCTCTTGAGAACGGGATTGCCATGGTCCACCAGGAATTGAACCAGTGCCTGGAACGGAATGTGGTTGATAATCTGTTCCTCGGACGTTATCCGGTGAATTCCATGGGCATCATTGACGAAGGCAGAATGAAAAAGGAGGCCTCCGAGCTTTTCCGGAAGCTGGGCATGACCGTCAACCTCACGACACCCATGCGGAATATGTCCGTATCACAGCGGCAGATGTGTGAAATCGCCAAGGCCATCTCCTATAATTCCAAGGTGATTGTCCTTGACGAGCCGACCTCATCCCTGACGGTGCAGGAGGTTGGCAAGCTCTTTGAAATGATGCGGATGCTGAAAAAGCAGGGGATTGCGCTGATTTATATTTCTCATAAGATGGATGAGATTTTTGAAATCTGTGACGAGGTATCGGTGCTGCGTGACGGGAACCTGATCATGACAAAGAGCACCGGGGATGCGAACATGAACGAGCTGATTGCCGCCATGGTAGGACGGTCTTTGGATAACCGTTTTCCTCCGGTGGACAATGTTCCCGGGGGTGTGATTTTATCCATCCAGAATCTGTCCACAAAGTTCGAGCCTCATCTGCAGGATATTTCGTTTGATGTGAGGGAAGGGGAAATATTCGGGCTGTACGGGCTGGTGGGCGCTGGAAGGACGGAGCTGCTGGAAACGATTTTCGGCGTCCGTACCAGGGCGGCGGGGCGGATATATTTTAACAACCGCCTTATGAATTTCAACAGCGCCAGGGAGGCCATGGAGCACGGCTTTGCCATGATCACGGAGGAACGTAAGGCCAACGGACTTTTCCTGAAGGGTGATCTTACCTTTAACACAACCATTGCCAGCCTGGAACAGTATAAAACCGGCGTGGCGCTGTCAGATGCAAAGATGATAAAGGCCACCGGGAAAGAAATCAAAATCATGCATACCAAGTGTATGGGACCGGATGACATGATTTCCAGCCTTTCCGGCGGCAATCAGCAGAAGGTCATCTTTGGAAAATGGCTGGAGCGTGAACCCCGGGTATTCATGATGGACGAACCTACAAGAGGAATCGACGTGGGGGCGAAATACGAAATATATGAGCTGATCATCAATATGGCGAAGCAGGGAAAGACAATCATTGTTGTTTCTTCTGAAATGCCGGAGATTCTGGGGATTACCAACCGTATTGGTGTTATGTCCAACGGGCATCTTTCAGGAATTGTGAATACGAAAGAAACAAACCAGGAAGAGCTGCTGCGGCTCAGTGCAAAATACCTTTAATGGGGGAGATAGATATGGATAAAGAAAATAGTAAAACCCTTACGGCGGAACAGGAAATGCAGCTGCGCAAGCCAATTGAGGATTATGTGGGTGAAATCCAGGAAAAGATTGACAGTCTCAGAGAGGACGGATCGACCAGGGTGGTTTCCCTTCAGAATGAAATCGACAGCGTGAAGAGGGACCATGGGCTTACAAAGGAAGAAAAAGAAGCAAGGACTTCACAGCTTAGGTCTGAAATGGAAAAAGCAAAAGCGGTGGAGACAGCGAATAAAGGAGAAATCTCCAAACTGATTGCCAATGCGGAGGCTTATCTGAAGGCGCATTTTGACAAGGATTATTACCATGCGGTGAAAGAAAGCTGTGCGCAGGAAAAGGCGCTTGTCCAGAGAAAATATGCTGACAATATCGCAAATCTGGAGCAGGAGCATAAGAATACCCTGGCAAAGCTTACGGATCACAAGGAAATAAAGAATGAAAAGTATGTATATAAGAACCGCCGTTTTGATGCCAGGATGAAGCTGGAAAAGGAGCTTGCGCAGATAAAGGACAGAAGGCATGCGGCGTATATCTGGAAATATCACCTGATCGATATGCTACGTATATCAAAATTTACGTTTCTGGAGAAGCGGGCGCAGAAATGGGAGAATTACAAATATACCTTCAACCGCAGGACGTTCCTGCTGCAGAATGGCTTGTATATTGCCATCATCCTGATTTTTATTGGGCTGTGCGTGATTACGCCTATCGTAAAGCATGTTCCTCTGCTTACCTATAATAATATATTGAATATTCTCCAGCAGGCTTCCCCGAGAATGTTCCTTGCCCTTGGCGTTGCGGGCCTGATCCTCCTTACCGGTACGGATCTTTCCATCGGGCGTATGGTTGGGATGGGCATGACGACGGCGACCATTATCATGCATCAGGGAATCAACACAGGCGCGGTATTCGGCCATGTATTTGACTTTACGAGCATGCCAATCGGCCTGAGAGTGATATTTGCGCTATTAATGTGTATTCTCCTGTGCACATTTTTTACGGCCATCGGCGGCTTTTTTACCGCCAAATTTAAAATGCATCCCTTCATTTCCACGATGTCGAATATGCTGGTGATTTTCGGACTTGTTACCTATGCCACAAAGGGGGTGTCCTTCGGCGCCATCGAACCGTCCATCCCCAAGATGATCATCCCCAGGCTTAACGGCTTCCCTACGATTATCCTCTGGGCGGTGGCGGCTATCGTTATCGTGTGGTTTATCTGGAATAAGACCACCTTCGGCAAGAATCTGTATGCAGTGGGCGGCAATCCGGAAGCAGCGGCGGTATCAGGTATTTCCGTATTCGCCGTAACTATGGGCGCATTTATCCTGGCCGGTATTCTTTACGGCTTCGGCTCATGGCTTGAGTGTGCAAGAATGGTTGGTTCCGGATCGGCGGCCTATGGACAGGGCTGGGAAATGGATGCCATTGCAGCCTGTGTGGTGGGCGGCGTATCCTTTACCGGCGGCATCGGAAAGATTTCGGGCGTGGTAGTCGGCGTCCTGATTTTTACCGTGCTCATCTATTCTCTTACCATCCTCGGCATTGATACGAACCTTCAGTTCGTATTTGAAGGAATTATCATCATTACTGCAGTAACTCTTGACTGTCTGAAGTATGTGCAGAAAAAATAGCAGCTTATGCCGCGAAAAAGAGCCGGAAGCAGTTCTGGCTCTTTTCGTGCATCCCACAAAGGGGCGTGGCATGCCCGGATACGGCATATGGCGCCCGCATTTACATCCCTTAGGGTATTTGCTATAATAAATAGTAACAGGTCAGGAGGACGGAGTCATCCATGAAGATGCGCTGTCCTGGACAGTTGCCATAAATAGATGAAAGCGACGCCCGGATACATGCCTATGGAGAAAAATATGGATACATATACGGTGCTTCTGGTGGATGATGAGGAAGAGGTCCTGATGGCCATCAGAAAGAAAATTAATTGGGAGGGACTGGGCTTTACCGTCATTGGCTTTGCCAATAATGGGGTCAAGGCGCTGGAGATGGTGGAGGAATTCCAGCCGGACGTGGTTCTGACGGATATTAAGATGCCGTATATGGACGGCATGGAGCTGGCAAAACGCATTAAGGCGGAGTTTACCACCACCAAGATTTTATTCCTCACAGGCTTTGACGAATTTGAATATGCAAAGGAGGCCGTCCATCTGGAGGCGGCGGAATACATTCTCAAGCAGGTCAACTCCACGGAGCTTATCAATGTGTTCACCCGAATGAAAATAAAGCTGGATCAGGAAATCAGTGAAAAACGCAACGTGGCGGTGCTGCAGAAGTACTATATGGATTCGCTGCCGCTTCTGCAGGCTAATTTCTATTCCACGCTGATTGAGGGAAGGCTGCGGGAGGAGGAGCTTCCCAGGTATCTGTCCAATTACCAGATTTCCTTTGAGGGGCCGTTTTACTGCTGTCTTGTGGTGCATACCTCCTCCACCCGCGTGCCGGAGAATATGAGCCCGCTGCTGTTGGCCGCCTCCGTCCAGAAGCAGGCCAGGGAGCATCTGGGGGAAAAGTGGCGGGCAAAATGCTTCACCTATCTGGAAAATACCGTTTTGATTGCCCAGCTTCAGAGTAAAAATGAGATGCCGGAGCTGACGGATGAATGCGACAGGTTCTGCAGGTATGCCCGGCGTATCATTGGCGCTGTTGTCACTGTGGGAATCGGCCAGGTATGCGAGCGGCTTACCGGCCTGTCACAGTCCTATACAAGCGCAAGGGAGGCCGTTTCCTACAGAGTTATTTACGGTGTTTCCAGGGCGATCAACATGAAGGAGATCGCGCCCCAGGAAATAAGCAAGCCAGATGGAACGTCGGATTCGGAGCTGCTTAACCTTTTTGGCAGGATCCGCCTGAACTCCGAGGAGGATATCGTTGAAGCAGTCAGGCGTTACCTGAATCATATATCCTGTTCGGCCCAGTCCCTGCAGCGGTATCATGTGGATCTGATGGAGCTGATAAGCGCGTTGTACAGGTTTGCGGAGAATAATGATATTGAGGTGCCGGATTTCACAGGAAATATCAGGGACCTGTTCCTGCGGCTTCTGGATTTGGAGCCGGAGGCGCTGCTGGCGTGGCTCATTGATATCTGTCTTTTGTTCCGGGAAACCTTAATCAGCGCGCGGAGCAAATCCACCCAGTCCTTTGTGTTTAAGGCGAAGGAATATGTGGGCAGCCACTATTCTGACGAAGCGTTTTCGCTGGATAATATATGCGAAATACTGGGGGTATCCAATTCCTATTTTTCCACGATTTTTAAGAAGGAGACGGGAAACTCCTTCATCGGCTACCTGACGGAGTACCGGATGGACCGGGCGTCCCGGATGCTGATAGAAACAAATGAAAAGAGCTATATCATAGCTAAGAATGTAGGTTATACCGATCCAAATTATTTCAGCTACGTATTTAAGCGGCGGTTCGGCGTATCCCCCTCAAAATACAGAATGGAGCACGGCTCATGTGAGAAATAAAAAATTCCTGCATTTCAAGAAACATAAATCCAGAGGGATACAATCCACGATTATGCTGGTCTTTTCCGTGATATCCATCTCAATCATGCTGATTCTGGGAATCGTGATGTATTCCAGATTTTCCACCCTGTCCCGGGAAAAAACGATACAGAGTACGGAAAAGCTGATGGAGCAGGCCGGGGAAAATCTGGAGGATTATCTGGTCAGCATGCGGCAGATTTCGGATGCGGTCTATTATAATGTCATAAAAGAGAATGATTTTTCCGATCGGAGCGATGTAATACAGCGGGGAATGGATCTTTTATACGAGGCCAACAAAAGCAATCTGCGCAGCATTGCCATATATAACGGCAGCGGGAGCCTGATTGCGGCGGAGCCGGTTGCCAGCCAGAAGGAGGATCCCAATGTCACAAGACAGGACTGGTATATACAGGCCATGGAGAAAATGGAAAATATGCATTTTTCCACCCCTCATATCCAGAATCTGTTTGACGACGGCACGCTGCGTTATTATTGGGTGATTTCCCTGAGCCGGGTGGCGGAGTTTACCGTGCACGGGGATCCGCAGATAGGAGTCCTGCTTGTGGATATGGATTATTTCAGCATATCCCGCATGATGAGGCAGATTAACGCCCTAAACAACGGGCAGTATTACTATCTGTGCGACAGCAACGGGGAGATTATCTACCATCCGCGCCAGATACAGTTAAGCGATGGGATTGCAAGCGAGAACAGTGCGGCTGCTGCAGGGTATAAGGACGGTGTGTGCGATGAAAGCTTTGGGGGGGAGCGCAGGACGGTGATTGTAAACACCATAAGCTATACCGGATGGAAGCTGGTGGGTGTAATCCCTGATTCCACATTCACCCATGGCATGATCAATGTGCGGTATTTTATTGTCATGCTCATGCTGCTGATGGTTATGACACTGGTTATTATTTACCGGGTGGTTTCGGTCAGGATATCCAGCCCAATCTGCCGCCTGAACGACTCGGTCATGGGCTACGAGGCGGGGGAAAAGCCGGAGATTTATATCGGCGGCTCCTCGGAAATCAGATATCTGGGGCATTCCATACAAAGCTCCTATGAAAAGATTGAAACGCTTATGATGAAAATCGTCCAGGAGCAGAATGAAAGAAGGAAAAGCGAGCTGGATGTGCTGCAGAGCCAGATCAATCCCCATTTTTTATATAATACGTTGGATTCCATTACATGGATGGTGGAAGGCGGGCGGAATGACGAGGCTGTATTCATGATTTCCCAGCTGGCAAAACTCTTTCGGGTCAGCCTGTCACAGGGGCGCACGGTAATCAGCATAAAGGATGAGCTGCAGCATGCGGAAAGCTATATGAACATCCAGAAGGTGCGGTATAAAAATTCTTTTTCTATTATATTTGACATCGACCCGGAGGTGTGTTCCTGTTGTACCGTAAAACTGGTTTTGCAGCCCATCCTTGAAAACGCCATTAATTACGGTGTCAGCGGCATGGACGACTGCGGGGAAATCCGGGTGACCGGAAGGCTTCTGGAGGGAAGCGTCATTCTGGCGGTGGCGGATAACGGAATCGGGATGTCGGAGGAAGAGGTGCGCATCCTGCTTACGGACAGTGGCAGGCTTCGAAAGCGTGGCTCCGGGGTAGGCCTTGTAAATGTAAACAACCGGATTCAAATCCTGTTCGGAAAAGAGTATGGCCTTACGGTGGAAAGTGAACCGGATGAGGGCACCACCGTCTCTGTCCGCCTTCCGGCGGTTCCGTATACGGAGGAAAATAGAAAAATCCTGGAGAAGGGGCACATATTCAACCGGGAGGAAATGAACGGCAAAGAGAGGTAGAGCAGTCTGCAGAAGCGCTCTGGGGCAGGTGAAAATGAAAAACAGCAAAAAAATGTTTATTCTGGCAGAGGCCCTTCTGGCCTTTATGGTAATTGCCGTGGCGATTATCATGGTGCAGGAGAAAAACGGAAAGGAGCAGGACAGGATTTCCGTGATTATCCAGGGTTCCGAGGATAACCAGTGGGCCGCCTTTCAGTACGGGCTGAAGATGGCGGCGCAGGATCTGGGAATCCGGATGTTTGTTGTCAGCACAGGCGGCGCGTTAACTGTGGAAGAGGAGAAGAGTCTGATTGAGAGGGAAATAGATAACGGTGCCGCCGCGGTCATAGTGCAACCGGTCCCTGGTTCCGAAGAGATGTTAAGGAAAATGGCAAACCGGATCCCGGTGCTGCTGACGGAGCACACGGGGGCCGAAGGCGGCGGTGGGGAACGGCTTCCTGTCGTGGGACCGAATCATTATGCCATGGGAGCCGCCTTGGCGGAGGAACTGCTGAAGGATTACAGTGGGAACCTGAGCGGAAAAACGTTGGGGATTTTTTCCGGGACGGGGGATTCTCAGGCGTCCCTTGAGCGGAGAAGAGGATTCATGGAGACTGTGGGAAAGACGCAGGCCGGTATCAGCTGGTCAGTTTCGGCCCCCTTTTCCGAAGAGGGAGAGGTTCTTTTGAAAGCCCAGCCGGCGGTGGATTTTGTGATTGCATTGGATGACAACAGCTTTACCATGGCCGGTGAGTACGCCGCAGCAAATAATCTGCATGGGGCGCTGGTGTATGGCATCGGTAATTCCACGGAAGCGGTTTATTATCTGGATACGGGCATTGCGGGCTGTCTGGTGGCGCCGGATGAATTCAATGTGGGTTATCAGAGCCTGGCGGAGGCGGCGGGGAGTCTCACCCGTTTTTTCCATAAAATGCAGGACCGGACGGTTTCCTATACCGTCCTTCGCAGGGATACGCTGTTTTCGAAAGAAAATCAGGAAATTATTTTTACGATGAGCCAGTAGGATGATGGGGTAGTGCATGAGGAAAAGGAGACTTGCGGCAGGCTTGCTGTCGGTGTTTTTGGGAATACTGCTTTTTGGCGGATGCGGCCGGCAGACGGCCGCGTCGGATAAGGTTTATGTGGGAGTGGCATGCTATAATGAGAGCGATGTGTTTATCGGGGAATTGATAGACTGCCTTAAGGAGGAACTGAATGAGCTTTCTGAGGAAGGCATTGAGACAACGGTGACGATCAGGGATGCGGCCGGTTCCCAGCGTACCCAGAATGATCAGGTGAAGGCGCTGATTGATGAGGGGAGCAATGTCCTGTGCATAAATCTGGTGGATCGGGCAGATCCGTCTGAAATCATCGATATGGCAAGGGAGAACGATGTGCCTGTCATTTTTTTTAATAGGGAACCTGTTGCCGAGGATATGATGCAGTGGGAGAAGCTTTATTATGTGGGGGCAAAAGCGAAGCAGTCGGGAGTGATGCAGGGGGAGCTTGCGGCTGAACTGATTCATTCGGACCGCCGGGTGGACCGCAACCGGGACGGAAAGATTCAGTATGTGGTGCTGGAGGGGGAGCCGGGGCATCAGGATTCCATCATCCGCACGGAAAATGCGGTGGATACGCTGAAAAATAACGGGATTGAGCTGGAAAAGCTGAGCTACGGCATCGCCAACTGGAACCGGGCGCAGGCCCAGAACCGGATGATGCAGATGATCGGCCAGCATTCCAATGAGATTGAGCTGGTGCTTGCGAATAATGATGATATGGCGCTGGGGGCAATTGACGCTTATGCGAAGCTGAATATCACGGAGTCCGCTTTTCCCGTGTTTTTAGGGATTGACGGTACGGATGCGGGGCTGAGGGCAGTAATGGATGCAAAGCTGGCCGGGACCGTCTATAACGATAAGGAGGGGCAGGCCGCGGCAATGGCCAAGCTGGCGGTTTCTCTTGTTTCGGGGAGCGTGCCGGAGGATATGGAGTTTGAGAACGGGAGGTATATTTATCTGCCTTACTATAAGGTAACCATCGCCAACGCGGAGGAGTGCCTGGAAAAGCCCGGTAAATAGGGTGGTGGCCTGAGCCTGGGTTACGCTTTGTCCGGCCTGCCCGGGGGCGGGCTGGACAAAGCGTAACCCAGGCTCAGGGGCGTAGGGGATTGCGGGCGTAGGGTAGGGAAAAGATGGGTAGGACATAAAAAAATATGAGAAAAAAATATGAGAAACAGGTGTTGACATGGATGGGGGGATGTGGTAAAGTAAATGAGTACGTGAGTACAGAACTAGCAAGTAGAGTATCCACTCTCACCCTATAGCGATTGGGCTCATAGGTGTTTATAGGTTCGGAAAAGCCGGCAGGTGGACTGCGGGGTTGAAGGAATTTAGGTGGATAGTCTGGCTATCCGCTTTTTTTGTGTATTTGAGGATGCGGCGGGTGGCGGAGGGAGCCGGGTGGTTCCGGGTTAGCCGGCGGCGGCAGCCGGCCGGGGATGTTGTTTATTTTTATTGAGGACGCACAGAGGGTGCGGATCCGTTTGTTTCTTAGGAGGGAAAAACAATTAGCGAATTATTAATTAACGAACAGATCAGAGACAGGGAGATACGTTTGGTAGGGGAGGATGGTTCCCAGTTAGGAGTTATGTCTGTCAAAGAAGCTATGAAAATGGCAGAGGAAGCGGGGCTTGACCTGGTCAAGATTGCGCCTACGGCGAAACCGCCTGTTTGTAAGATTGTGGATTATGGCAAGTACAGATATGAGCTTGCACGTAAAGAGAAGGAAGCTAAGAAGAAGCAGAGGACAATCGAGATTAAGGAGATCCGTATGTCTCCCAATATCGATACGAATGATATGAATACGAAAGTTATCGCAGCAAGGAAGTTTATCACCAAGGGAAATAAGGTTAAGGTAACACTGCGTTTCCGCGGACGTGAAATGGCCCATATGCAGGCAAGCAGGCATATTCTGGATGATTTTGCACAAATGCTGGCGGATGTGGCGGTAATTGAGAAGGCTCCCAAGGTGGAGGGCCGTACGATGACTATGTTTTTAACTGAAAAGCGTTAATACGTACAGTTAAAATAGATTTTTCAGGATAATGAGTACAGGAGGATTTTTGTTATGCCAAAAATGAAGACAAGCAGAGCAGCTGCAAAACGTTTTAAAGTTACCGGAACCGGTAAATTAAAAAGATCCAAAGCTTACAAGAGCCATATCTTAACGAAGAAGTCCACAAAGAGAAAAAGAAATCTTAGAAAACCGGCTATTACGGATGCGACCAATGTTAAGAATATGAAAAAGATTTTACCGTATTTATAAGTCGTAAGGAGGAAATTAAGAGATGGCAAGAATTAAAGGCGGCATGAGTGCCAGAAGAAAACATAACAAGGTATTAAAACTTGCGAAAGGTTACAGAGGAGCCAGATCCAAACAGTACAGAGTAGCAAAACAGTCTGTTATGAGAGCTCTCACTTCTTCTTACGCAGGACGTAAGGAAAGAAAGCGTCAGTTCAGACAGCTTTGGATTGCCCGTATTAATGCGGCTGCAAGAATGAACGGCTTATCCTACAGCAAATTTATGTATGGCCTGAAGCTGGCTGGTGTCGATATGAACAGAAAGATGCTGGCTGAAATGGCAGTAAACGATGCAGAAGGATTCGCCACTCTTGCAGAGCTGGCAAAGTCCAAAATTGCATAACAGGAATTTCTCACTGAGAATATTACAGGGCTCTGGGGTGAAAACCGGAGTCTTTTTCCTTGTGGGATAGTCCGCGGTATGATATAATAAAAAAGCGGACAGGCTTTGATAGATAATAACACAAAGCCTTAGCCGAAGGAGAAATGGAGGACGTCGATAGATGGAAGTATTGCTTTTGATGGGCGGTATGTTATTGATTATTATTGTTGCTGTTGTTGTTGCAGCGGTTTCTTCCGTTGTTTCGGCTGTGGCTGCAAGCGAAGACGAAGAAGAATTTTAAGAAGAATACAGTAAAAAGCAGACGGTTTGTGCCGCCTGCTTTTTTTGTTACAGTTGATTGTCAGCCAGGTTTATGCGGAGATACGGAGTTTTTGTATATTGCTATAAAAGTAAGAAGGTATTTCCCGCATACAATAGCTATAATGGAGCCGATAATGATTGCTGCTGCCATATTAACACCTCTTTCTTTGTGAAAAATGTATGCTTTTTATTTGCATTATAGCACGTATATGGAAAAAGAGACGAAAAATATGGTTAAGATGTTGTTAAGGCTTTTTACAGGGGCGTCGCAGGCGGCGCATAGACTCTGGCGGCCATTTCCGTATCCAGCAGGTAAAGGCTTTTGGGATCGGTTCCGAACAGCTCCATCTTTTTTACCAGGTCGGAGGCGCTGGTCTCTTCCTCGCCCTGTTCCTTTACGAACCAGTCGAGAAACTGGGTGGTGCGGAAGTCCTTGGCAGAGTAGGCAGAGTCATATATCGTGTGTATCAGCCGGGTGACCTGGCGTTCATGGGCAAGGCCGGTTTTCAGGACATCCATGTTTTCTTTCAGATTGGTTTTCGGTTTTTCGATGGATTCCAGAATGACAGGCATGTCGTTGTTCTGAAGATATTGTATCATCAAAAGGGCATGGTCCCGTTCCTCCTGCGCCTGTACCTTATACCAGTTGGCAAAGCCGTTCAGCCCTTTTTCTACGAAAAAATTGGAAAAATCCAGGTACAGGTAGGCGGAGTAAAATTCCATGTTAATCTGATGGTTGATTAATTCAGCTATTTTTTTATCAAGCATTGTCTTCAGGCCCTTCTTTCTTTATTTGTAACTGTTCAGGACAGCGCATCTTCCTGCATGGATCTGCCATTCAAGAAGCATCGGATGTTATCCGGTGTGAATATGTTACCTATATAATAGGAGTTTTCTCTTTACGGAGGGCTTTTATACAAATGTGGACAGGTGACCACATATATCCGTCTTGCAGCCGGGGAGAAAGCTTTATATGATGGAATCAGAATAACTGTCCAGAAAATTTACAGGAGGTTTGCCAAATGGAGGAATTGTTATACGGGGCGGCATATTACGACGAGTATATGCCCTATGAACGGCTGGATAAGGATATCAGCATGATGAAAAAAGCGGGGATTAATGTAATCAGGATCGCGGAGTCAACCTGGAGTACGGAGGAGCCGGAGGAGGGAGTGTTTGATTTTTCCCATGTGACAAAGGTTCTGGATGCCTGCGAACGGGAGGGGCTTTATGTGATCGTGGGCACTCCGACCTATGCGATTCCGGCATGGATGGCCAAGGCCTATCCGGAGGTCATGGTTACGGACAGGAGCGGCAGGAGGCCTTATGGCGCCAGGCAGATTATGGATATCACCCACCCGGCCTACCGCTTTTTCGCGGAACGGATTATCCGCAGGCTGATGGAGGCCGTTTCAGGCTATCGGTGTGTCATTGGTTTTCAGCTGGATAATGAGACAAAGCATTTCGGTACGAGCAGTGAGAATGTGCAGCAGATATTTGTGCGGTATATGCGGAAAAAATACGAGGGGGATCTGGAGCGTTTTAACCATGATTTCGGACTGGATTACTGGAGCAACCGGATTAATTCCTGGGAGGAATTCCCCAGTGTGACGGGGACCATCAACGGCAGCCTGGGCTGTGAGTTTGAGAAGTTCCAGAGACAGCTGGTTACTGATTTCCTGAAACGGCAGGCGGAAATTGTCGGGGAGTATAAAAGAGCGGACCAGTTTATTACCCATAATTTTGATTTTGCATGGAAGGGGCATTCCTATGGGGTGCAGCCGGATGTGGATCATTTTAAGGCGGCGGAGGCGGTGACCATTGCAGGCTGCGATATCTATCATCCCAGCCAGGACAAACTGACCGGGAAGGAGATTGCCTTTGGCGGCGATCTGACCAGATCCCTGAAAAAGAACAATTATTTCCTGATTGAAACGGAGGCGCAGGGCTTCCCGGAGTGGACGCCTTATGAAGGGCAGCTTCGTCTGCAGGCCTTCAGCCATCTTGCCAGCGGAGCGGATTCCGTGATGTACTGGCACTGGCATTCCATACACAATGCCTGCGAAACCTATTGGAAGGGTCTGCTCAGCCATGATTTTGAGGAAAATGCGGTGTACCGTGAGGCCTGCCGGATTGGAGGGCAGTTCTGTGAGCTGAGCCCCAGCCTGCTGCATCTGAAAAAGGAAAATAAAGCGGCAATTATGGTGAGCAATGAAGCGCTGACCGCCCTGAAATGGTTCCCGTTTCCCGGAAACGGCGCAAACAGGACAGATTATAATGATGTGGTCAGATGGATTTATGACGCGCTGTATGAAATGAATATTGAATGTGATTTTGTGAGCACGCAGGAGGAAGAACTTTCGCGCTATGACGTCCTTTTTGTGCCAGCCCTTTATTCTGCACAGGAAGACTGCCTTAAGAGGATAAGGGATTTTGCCGGACAGGGAGGATGTGTGATAGCCACCTTTAAAACCGCTTTCACCGATGAAAACGTGAAGGTGCGCACTCAGGTGCAGCCGTATCTGCTGAGGGACTGCTTCGGGGTGAAGTACCACCAGTTCACGGCGCCTTCGGGAGTGAAGCTGGCGGGAGATTCCTTTGCGCTTACGGAAGAGGAAAGAAATGCGGAGCTGTTCATGGAGCTGCTGGAAACGGAGGATGCGCAGGTGATTTCCGGGTACGATCATTATGCCTGGAAAAAATATGCGGCGGTCATCCGTAAGGACTTCGGCAGGGGGCTTGGGATTTATTTTGGCTGCATGACTTCCCCGGCTTACCTGAAGGCGCTGCTGGCCTCTTTATGGAAGGAAAAGGGCTGGTGGACCTGGAAGCAGGAGATTTCATTCCCGCTGGTGATCAGAGAGGGAACGAACGGTAAGGGAAACAGGATTACTTACTATCTGAACTATTCCGGAGAAGCAAAGGAGTGCGCCTGCGGGGGAAGCGGCAGGGAGCTGTTTTCCCGAAAGGCGGTAACGGAGGGAGAAATCCTGACTGTTGCACCCTGGGATCTGCTTATTGTGGAAGCGTAATATTTTCATTAACTTCCCGGCCGTCTGTTATCAGGCGGCCGGGAAAGCCGTGTGTAAGGACGGAGAAAGGCTCCTGGTATGACAGCGTGCAGGCGTTATTCCATGCTTTATGGAGTTATCCCATGCTTTATGAAAAGGGAACCTCAGGTTGTCAGAATGGCAGGCAGCGGTTGGTGGCGTCATAATTATGCGTCTGATACAATGGAATTGTGCTGAAGCGGCTTTCAGACACAATAAAAAAGAAAACAGGAGGATGCAGCGATGCCGACAATACGTTTTTCAGCAAATCTACAGAAATACAGAAAGCTCCGGCATATGTCCCAGGAGGAACTGGCGGAGAAGCTCCAGGTGACCAGGCAGGCGGTGGCAAAGTGGGAAAGCGGGGCAAATTACCCGGATATTCTCAACCTTACGATGCTGGCAGGGCTGTTTGGGGTTACGGTGGATGCGCTTATATATGGGATTGACTGCCCCGGATCCGGTTTCCTGTCCGATACCGGCGGGGTAGGGGACAGGGGAATCCGGCAGGCGGTGGATTTCCTGCTTCGGGCGAAGCGGCAGACCTATGCCGGGAATGGCGGGGAGGAAAAAGAACCCTGCAGGCCGGGCACCCATGATTTCCGTTATGAGGAAGAAGATTATTTTTATTTGGACACGTATCTGGGAGGGCGGCTCTTCACCGGAGAGGAAGCGGTCTGGCAAAAGCGGGAAAAGGCAGCAGTACCGATTTGGTCAATGAATTATTCCGGCCGCACGCTGGCCGACAGCTTCGATACAGGCTTCCTGAAGGAAGCGCTGGGCCTTGTGGATGAAAAAAAGCCTTTCCGGGGCCCTGCGCTTTACCGGAAAGGCGAATACCTGTACCACTGTTCTTCCTGCAGCAGTTTGGAATGGTTTCAGGGACAGGAAGAAATTTATTATGGTACCATTAAAATTTATGAGTGCGTTTTTCATGGAGGGGCTGTTGCATAGCCCCTCTTTTTTTATAATATGACGGTTATTCGTGCAGTTCCAGGGGCAGGCCGTCGGGATCCTTAAAAAAAGTCATTTTTTTCCGGGTAAATTCATCGATCCTTACAGGCTCCGTCTCAATCCCCAGCCCGTTTAATTCCCTTATTGTGTCCTCAATGCAGGAAACACGGAAGGCAAGATGCCTCAAACCGCAGGCCTCCGGATAGCTTGGACGCGCCGGGCTGCCGGGGATGGCAAAAAGCTCAAGCTCACAGCCGCCCAGCCTCAGGTCCAGCTTATAATCACCTCTGGCCTTCCTGTATTTAAGTAAGTTATACTATGTTTCTGTATTTTTTACCAACATCCTTTTCGTTGACAAAGCGGAATATTATTTCTATACTTAACTCAGAGACAAATGTATGGAATAAGCTGTGACATGGAAGAAGAGGGGCTATGAAAGAGAAAAGGATTGTCAGCATAAATATGTTCGGAGGTTTTTCCGTTTCCTGCGAGGGCGTGCCTGTTGCTCTGGATTATGCCAACACCACAAAGATGATGCAGCTTCTCATCAGTGTGCTTGCCGCCGGCAAGGAAGGTATCCCCAGAAAAGAGCTCATCAGCCGGCTTTATGGAAATGATGAACTGGAAGATCCGACTGTGACTCTCCGGGTCAATGCCCACAGGCTCCGTAAATACCTGAAGACGACCGAGTGCTTCGGGGATGCGGATTGCATCAAAATTAAAGCGGGAAGCTATTTTTGGGACAGAGAAGAACTGCCGGTGGTGCTGGACACGGAGGTTTTTCTTAAAACTGCCGGCTTGGCTCTCAGGGAAACGGACGAGGATAAAAAAATCACGCAGCTGATTCATGCCTGCCATATTTACCAGGGAGAGTTCCTTCCTGAGCTTGCAGGGGAAGAATGGGTGGCCGTAACCGGTATGGACTATCAGAAATTATATTTTGACTGCCTGAGGGAAGCGGAGGAGCTTCTGAAAAACAGAGGACGGTTTGAGGAACTGCTGGAGCTGGGCGCCCGGGCCTGCCGTATATATCCGTATGAAGAATTTTATCTGATTCAGATAGACTGCCTGATGTCGCTGGGGCGTTTCAAGGAAGCCATGGATGTTTATGAAAAGGCCACCTTCTTCTATTTTGAAGAACTTGGGCTGAAGCCGTCGGAAGAGATGATGGAACGCTTCCATGCCATGAGCGATAAGGTTCAGTTCAGGGCTGCAGTGGTAACGGATATCAAGGATGGACTACAGGAGGAAAAGGAGAAATACGGCGCGTATTTCTGCACCTATCCCGGTTTTATGGACTGTTATCATATCGTATGCCGCATGATGGAGAGGAATGGCCAGGCGGCCTTCCTGATGCTGTGCACCATGGTAGACCGGGAGGGACTGCCTCTGACAGATGAGAACAAGCTGGAAAAATATATGGAGAAGCTGAAGCAGGCGATTGGTTCCTCACTGCGCAAAGGGGATTTTTACACCCGCTACGGCGCCAACCAGTATCTGATTCTGCTGATCGGTCTGCACCAGGAAGACAGCGCTATCATTCAGAACAGGATAGACAGCCGTTTCCTCAGCTTTGGCCTGAAGGCCCGGGCTGCCATAGAGTACAAGGTACAGCCTGCATCCGAAGAAGAAAGACCCGGAGAAGAGCTATCGTTCAGACAGGCCGGCGCTCTTTGGAGCTGACAGTAAACAATTACATAAAAGAAAAGACAGAACCGTCCGGAGAAAATCCGGGCGGTTTTTTTGGTGTGCCCGGTGGGCACACGTTCTAACGGGTGAAAGTCCCCAATCCGCCCG